>JACCDZ011509611.1_pt1 | contig 149373 bp, 208 predicted proteins | sample 7449551 | NCBI WGS metagenome assembly JACCDZ01 (sample SAMN15323452, study PRJNA562643) | freshwater metagenome | isolation source: river surface water | place: USA:Blue River Watershed | collected 2017-08-18
CATATCTCAGGAATACGGAAAGGTTCATCTACTGCTTGTATTGGTATATTTACAGAGTTTAGCGGGAGCGTTAGTACTCCTAGCACACCTACAACTGGTACGGCTACTACAGGCGGTACGATACCAGCTGGAACTTATTATGCTAAAGTTACTCACATAACAGAAGAAGGTGAGTCTATAGCATCTTCAGCATCTACTGCTATTGTTACAACAGGGTCCACAAGTACTATTACGGTTACAGGGCCTAATATAGGTGCTGGTATAAACAACGTAAAAGCTATAGGTGTTTACTTAACTCCTGCTAGTGCTTCTCCCGGTACAGAAATTTATGCTGGTCAATATACGACAGGTACCTCTCTAGTTATTACTGCTTTGCCTGTAGGTACTGCGGCTGCTCCTACAGTTAGTACAGCTAGTAAGGGTGCTGGTATTTTAGTTACTGACAACCGCGTAAATATGCCTGAAAGCGTTGGTAACGTTTATAGTTATTTTTTTAATAACTCGAGTCACGGCCAAGCTATATACCCTATTTTTATTAAGAACAATAGCTTTGTTGGTGGCATGACAGGGGCTTACTTTGTTAATCCTCCTGGACCTTTGTTATCCGTTACTGATAACCACTTTGATACTATAAGCCTTCAGAACAGTACTGCTTCTGGCGTGGTTTGCATTGATCGTGGATCTTCAACTAGTGCTTGTTCAGTTCTTGTAAAAGGATGTACAAAGAACAATATAGACTATTCTGGGTCTGCAAACCTAATAGGTGATATACACATAGCTTCATCAGGTACTGGTGGTGGAACTATTAATCTTCTTGAGCTTACTGATCTAAATGATTCTACTTGGTATTTAAACCTAAGAAACGCTGTTACAAGACTAGAGACGTCTAACTGTAAACTGTCAAATGACAACGGTACTTATCCTAGATCTTTGTTTTTTGTTAGTTCTGGTGGCTCTGTACAGCATAAAAATACAGACTTTTCAGCACCTAGAGCTGGTACTACTACTAGCTTAACTAATGCTGGTACTAGCAATATATTTGTATCTAATTGTACTTTTACTGGATTAACTATTTCAGGTAACTCTTCCGGATCACACAAGTTTAGAGTGAGTGATTCGGTTTTTACCGATACTCAAATACTTTGGGAGCAAGGCACACTTAATGTCGTTGACTGTGATGTGTTAACGGTTCCAACTAACGGTTTTATATATGGTTCTGCTTCTAACGTTACTTCTAATGTAAATGTATTAGGAGGCAATTGGACTAGCGCAGGTCAGCCTTTTATTAAAAAGAGTAGCTTTAACCAAAATATAAGAGTTTCTGGTGTTAACTTTAGTGGTGCTGAACTAATATCTGGATTCCCGCAGACTAGTATTCAAGTAGAAGATTTGTTACCTGTTAAGACAACAGTTACGTCTACTCCTTCTTCTATTAGTTCTTCTATTGGTGAAGTATATGTTAATCTATCTTCACCTGCACCTACAGCTTTGACTCTTGTAGCTGCTAACGCGACAACTAAAGGTCGTAAACTGCTAATCACAGATGAGCGCGGAGATGCTGCTACTAACAACATTGTTATTACTCCATCTACTGGAACTATTAACAACCTTGCTTCTTATACTATAAATACTAATGGCGGTAACGTTGCTCTTATTTCAAACCCAACCACTAATGATTGGCAAATACAATCAACTTCTTTAGTACCCCAACCTTCTCTTCCAAGCGTTATTGATTATAACTTAGACTTTGACTTACAATCAGGCTATCCTAATTCTTATACTAGGTCAAGCTTAAGAAGAGTTAAAAACGCAGGTACTATAAGTAAACTAGCCTCAAAACACAAGCTTTCAGCTGGTCAGAACTCAGTAGAACTTACTCAAACGGCTACAGCTACTAGACTTAGCTCAGAAAGTTTAGCCATGCGAATTAGAACCCTATTGTTTAAAGTTCCTAGCGATTTTACTATAAAACCTTTAACTGGAACTCCTTTGTATAATGCCCAATCAGGGTCTAATCTCGGTTCTAATTGTTTTGATGGTTCTCTTTCCACCTACTGGACCGCTGCCATTAACGGTGCTTCTAATAATGGTGTTTCTTACATAGGCTTAGATTTAGGTTCAGCTAAAGCCATCAATAGAGTTGTTATAAGTAACCCAGATGCTTCTGGTTTTGGTAATCCTGTTGATACTTACTTTGCTGATTCTGTTTCTTTACAGCACTCGAGTAATGGGTCTTCTTGGACTACTCACGCTGCTTTATTATCTCTATCTCAGGTAAACTTAGGTAGCACTTCTTTTGAGGTTATTGGTTCACCAGCTAGACGTTATTGGAGAATATTGTGTGAATCAGGTATAGGTGTTTCTAGTTCTTGGAGTGTTGGACAGTTACAACTATTTGAAAGTTCAGGTGCTCTCATAGGTAGAGTAAGAGATGGCATAAAGACTAAAGCTTATAAACTGCACGGTAACATGGGTATCTCAGGAGACAGTAATTTTAGTCTTAATCAGCCTAGACAAGCTATTGTTCATCCTGTTACCGGTGAACATGTTATCTTTGATACTGTTAACAATAAGATTAAGCTTCTTAGCTATGGCTTAGCTAGCAACGGATCTTATATAAACGACTGTGATAACTTAACTGGAGTAACAACCGGTGGAACTGGGGCTGGGGCTGTTTTTGCAGCTTCTGGTGGTGTATGGTATGCTTCTAGTTATGGTACTAGTGTAAACAATGAGTACAGAGGAGCTAGTGGTACTGTTGATCTAGGTCAATCACTAAATGACTTTAGCGCGACTGCAAGCTTTGGCTGGACTAACGGGTCTATTGCTCAAATGGGTAGACTAGCTTTAGACATTTTAGATGCTTCTAACAACGTTTTAGGTACTATTGAAATAAGAGACGGTTCAAATGGAGCTACTTCTTCTGGGGCAGCTGCTTTCGTTGGTTCTGCTGGAACAGACTTAAATGGTCTTGGAAGCAGCATAGGATCTTCTGCTGTTTCTGATACACTAGATGCAGATTTTACTATATCTCGTACAGGAAGCACTTGGTCTTTCAACGGGTCTAGTTTATCTGCTACAGCTACATCGTCAACTACAGCTATTAGAAAGTTTAGAATTAGAATAGAAGCTTATGGTTTATCTGGTTCTCCTTCTCCGTCTACTAGAGCAAATGTTTCAAGAATAGTTGTAACTGGTTTGTCAACAACTACTGGATTTTATTCTTTTGATTCTTCTTTAACTGTTATTGGAACTGGCACTGCTTCATCCGTTGACAATGCTACTGCTTCTTCTGCTACTGTTAATGCTCCTTCCGCTGGATGCTTCAGTCCTGATGGTACTGTACTATACTGGGTTGAGTCTTCTGGCCATGTATTACGTAAAGCTAATATAACTATAGAACGCGTTGGTCCTGTGACTAGATCCGTATTTTCTAACGTAGTTACTATGGCTGGAGCTTCAGCTACTACGGGTAACGTTGTCAATGCAACAGGCACAGCTGCTAGGTTTAATACTCCAAGTGGTATAAGTATAAACTCTAATGGATCTATACTTGCCATAGCTGACACTAACAATCATAATATTAAATTAGTTAGTACAGTTGCTCCTTACGCTGTTAGTTTATTAGCAGGAGATAGTAACTCTACTCCTAGTTCTGGCTCGACTGAAGCTACAGGTAGTTCAGCTAGATTTAATGCTCCTCAGGGTGTTTTTTGGTTCTCTGATAGTCAGCTTTTAATTACAGACACAGGTAATCATACGCTTAGATCAATAACTTATCCAGGAGCAGTTACAAGCTTACTTGCTGGAGCTGCAACTACAGCTGGAGACACAGATAACTCTACTGGTACGTCAGCTAGATTTAGATCACCTATAGGGATTGTCTATGACGATTTAACAGCTAAACTATACATTGCTGATTCTGCTGGTCATAGAATAAGATCTGTAACTATGACTGCACCCTATGCTGTAACTACCCCTTTTGGTCCTACTACCGCTTTAACTGGAACCTTGGAGGCTACAGGTAATACAGCTAGGTTCAATACACCTAGACACTTAAGCTTAACTACAGGAGGAGATTTAGTCATAGCCGACTCTGTTAATCACGTTATTAGGACTATTCCTATGCTTGACTTTTCTATCGAAATATTCAAAGATACAGCTGTGTTAGAAGGAGAAGTTATACTTGCACAGTCTTTAACCCCTGATGAAGAGTATAACTTATCATTGGCTGTAGAGGTTTAATATGCTAACTCAACTATATTTTAAATTAATTAAAAACCCATTATCTTTGTTTATTGATGTAGTCGTTCATGGGTTTTTACCAAGACGTGGGGCTATTGCTTTTTTAAGCCCTCAAGAGATGTACAATTATTGGTTATCTAAAACTAATAATGTTTACACCGGAGACCCTTTAAGGGGAGCTTTTGATTTTTACTTAAATCCTAAAGTTCTTCAGGGGGCTATAGAACTTCAAAATGGGTTTGATCATCTTAACATTGACTGCGATGACGTAGCTCTTTGGGGCTATATGCACAGCTTACATATGCCTGGAACTACAGGTAGAGTAGTAACTATACTAGATTCTTCTGGAAACTGGGGTCATCACGTAATTTGTTTACTTACGCATAAAAATAGATATTATGTATTTGATACTAGTGGTTTACACGATGTAAAAGATCACTCTCAAGAAACTATCTGTGAACTGTTTAATAACATATTTAGTTCTCAAAAGCTTTTATATAAAGAGATGGTTGACACACCTGTTCCCTTTTCGCTATAAGGTAAGACTTCATGCCAGGTAAAGTAACAGTCCATAGTCATGTGTTTAGAGCTTTAGCTTTTTATGATGCTCCTAATACTTTTGTAGGTATAGCTAAATCTCAGGCTTGGAGCAATGAGGCCTCTCCTCCTACACCTACTACTGCAGAACAAAATTTAGGATATATTTCATCACAAGTTTACACTGGTACCAGTTTAAACAGTGTTAATTGTTTTGCTAGGATTAATAACAGTTTATTTATAGGTGGAGTTAAACAGTATAGAATCAATGCTCTCAGCTCTTCTACGTATGAAGTAAGAGATGTTACTTTTGGTTTACCTGGATCTTTAGTAGGACTAAGTTCTTATACTACACAGACTGGGGCTAGAACAGATATTATTACAGGTTTGGATATAGTAGTATCAGAGACTATAACTCCAGGAGATTCTTATTCTTTTACTATGGACGGTATTATAGGCTTTAAGCTGGTTAGTCTTAAACAAATGGTTATACCTGATCCTAGTGGTACTATAACCTATAATGGCTCTACTTGGTCTGTAGTTTCTCCTGCTAATGCTTACACTCTTAACTCTCGTTGGGTGTATGTTAAAGCAGAAATAGTCTACGACGAGCTTCCTGTTGGCCAGTACAGACAAGAAGGGGTATTCACAAATCTAACTCGTAACGGAGGTGTAACTGCTCAAGCTGTTTTACCATCACAAGTTAGTTCTGTAGGACAATTACATGGTCTTGTTAACCGTGGTGTAATTACTAGAGACAGTGAAAGTATCCAAGACGTCAACTTCATTATAGAGTTCTAATCATGACAGTAAACTTAACCCCTGAAGACAACTACTATAATCTATTTGATTTAGGCGATGACTACTTCGAACTTAGATCAATAGCTGGTCGTGTTGAGCAAAGTCGAGAAGACAATGAAATGCAAGCTATACTTAGAGCTCAGATTAAAGCTCTAGGCGATACTTTGTATAAAGATGGATCTCTTGTTAAGTACGGTGACAACTTTGCTCCTAGTGTACCTTCTCAAGTTGTAGATACTCCGGGTCTCTTCTCTCTTGAAGAGGCTTATGTTTATTATTCTGGTATTGTACATAAAGTCCCAGCAGGGCAGGTTAGTGTACCTTTAACTGGTTTATCCAGCATTGGTGTGTTACTGACTTATAGTATTGTTGACTATACTCAAGATACTAAACTTGTTGATCCAGCTGTGGGTGAAGATAATGCTGGAAACCCTGGAGCAAACAGACTTAAAATTACTAAAGTATGGTCTACATCTAGTGCTGTTCCTTCAACCAATCAGGTCTATGTTCCTGTATATGAAGTTGATTCTGGTTTTGTAACTAAGCCTGTAATACCCGGCCAATTTGAAGCTGTTACACAAGCTATGGAGCGAAGAACTCAAGATACTTCTGGTAACTTTATAGTCAATGGTTTTGAAGTAACAGCTAGCGATTACTCAGCCGATAAATTAGAAATAACAGTAGGTAAGTCTGCTTCTGGTGTTGGAGGCTCTAAAGCTTATGTTCAAGGTGTAGAAATAATCAAGCTACAGCCTATAAAACAGCTAATAGATAAGAGTTTAGAGACTCAGGCTAAAGACAACGAATCAGTAGCCTTTACTCCAGCTCAACACGCGTCTATAGTATCCGGCTTAGTTATATCAGTAGATCATAATACAAGTGGTGGTCTAGAAGATATATTAACTAATCCTGGTATAACTACTCCTGCTATTCCCCAGTCAAGTTTACTTACAGCTGTTACAATAGCTGGCTATACTCTAGGTTCTGATTATACTATTAGTTCTTTTAACTCCGGCACCTTCATGCCTGGTAGCTTAAGTGTTAATGCTAATGCTATAGATTGGATTACTGCACCATCAGATCCTTTCGGTGCTGTTGTTTCTTATATAGACGGTTCTAGTCCTGTAAGAGTACCTTTGTCTGAAAGATTCATACAACAAGTAAGACAAGTCGATGTTGTTATAAACAAGACTGTATCGGTTACTAAAGGTGCGCTTAACGGTGATGATATTCTTCCTGGCTCTAACACTAGTCCAGTAACTCAGATAAGATCAGTTAGACAAGCATCAACCGTATACGCTAACACTACAGATTGGGTTTATGGTTCTAGTCAAACTATATCGTGGGCTCCTGGTGGTTCAGAACCTACTACAGGTTCTACTTACTTTGTTAATGCTGACTTTAAGACTACTTTAACTCCAGCTGATTACACTGTAGTTACGATTAATGGTATACCTTACTTACAGTTAAGCGCCGGTATTATACCTGTTCCAGGGACCCTTATTGAATCTAAGTATGATTTTTATCTGTCACGTATAGACGTTATATCTCTAGATAAATCTGGATCTTTATACATTTCTAGAGGTGATAAAGCTAAGGTTCCTACTGCTCCTATTGTTGATTCTGGTAAATATTTACCTTTGGCTGAAATAAGTTTAGGAGCTGGTGGTGGTTCTAGTAACTTCAGCGTTAAAATGTATAACTCTACCCGTAAGACTGTTTTAGAACAAAACAAAATCAATGATAGAGTAGATAGGCTAGAACAGAACTTAGCTCTTACACAACTAGATTCTCGAGCTTACCAGACTGTTGGTGCCAATATAGCTAACCTCGCTGGCCAAATAACAGAAGGCTTTAGATATACTTCAGAAGATTTAAGGTTAGAAGGTCAGTCTAGCATATCAAGAGTTAAGTTTGATAAAGAGCTAACTTCTAGCTTTAGGTGGCTTGATTCAACTAAAAATGAACTTACTATACCAGAACAAGAATATGTTGTTAACTTAAAGTTATCTAGTTCAGGTAACATTAACATAACTACTTCTACTGATTCTAATATTATATCTTTAGCTAGGTCAGTTAATCTTACTCCTGTCTTAGCACAAAATAACAGTAATTTGTTACAAGCTGTAGTTATTCAGGGCCAACGTATTCCTAGCGTTCAACTCACACACGTAAGAGATCTTTCTGAGGAGAACGACTTAAACCTAGTTGATGCTGATGAAACAGCAAGCAAATCAGGTATTATATTCTCTAGATCTAACATACCTCCAGGAAACATTGACACCTCTCTATTTAGACAGCTAGATAGTATAAACCAAGGAAAAACAGATTATCTCCTATCTGGTAAAACTATATATGTTAGCGGAAAGGGTTTCTTACCTGGGTCTGAAATATTTTGTTATGTAGCAGATCAGCAAGCTGCTTTAACTGCAATAACTACTGCACCAACAGGAATTGTTTTAGCTGAGATGTTAAAGTCTCAGTTAGACGTATCGCCTACTGACTGTTCTCAAACTCCGAATAAACTAAATACTCAAGCAACTGTTATTTCTAACTCCCAAGGAAAGTTTTTAGCTAGTTTTGTTATACCAGAAAACATTCAAGCTGGGTCAGTTGTTATTAAATTACAAGATGCGTTTAATAACATAGCTACTTATATTTATGACACTCAAGGTCCAAATAAAGGTACTCTTGTTGAGTTACCCAGCATGGTTACTTCTATAGAGACAAGTAAAGTTGGTGTCCCAGTTCTTACTTCTGTTACTCCTTCACCATCGGTTGTAACTACCCCTCAGAGTGTGGTATTTACTTACGGTTACACAGGATCTCATCTAGGCTCTAGAGTTATCGTTAAACCCTCTAGTGGGTTAGCTCAAGTTACTTCAGTTATTAACCCGGCTAGCTCGGGAGATAATCAAAAAGCTATAACTATACCTAATGTCAGAAATAACAGCGATTACTATACTTGGTTAGTTGGAGCTGGTGGAGCTTCTAATATTTATACAGGAACTTTTGGCTCTACTCCTGCTACAGCCCCTTCACTGGATAAGTTTACTTTAGAGTTTAATCCAGCTACAGGAAAACTAGAAGCTGACTTTGTTATGTCTTCAGCTCAAAGAATTATTATTTTTGCTGAATCAGTTCCTGTGTCTAATTCAAGTTTAAACAGTGTGTTATACGATCAAGATTTTGGATCTCAAGGAACTTGGTCAGGGCGTGTATCTACGACTATAACTAACCCTACTTCTGTGATTGTCTTTATTGAGAACCAAAACAAAGGTCTGTTATATGCTGACCCTCAAACCTATTTCAAAGTTGACTATAATGTAACTAAGTTAGGCTTAGCTCAAAGTTTTAGGCTAAACAAAGATAAGACTTTATCATCTTTAGACTTATACTTAGATACCTTGAACAATAATTCTTCTAGCGATCAAGTTGTTGTAACTATAAGAGAAGTTACTTCTACAGGTACACCTAGCAACATAATTTTAGGTAGAGCTGTTAAGTCTATGTCTGAAGTTAATTCTGGTTCTGCTACTAAGTTTAACTTTGACCCAATAAAGCTAAACGGTAATCAGTACTACTGTTTTGTTGTTGACCCCTCGGTTAATATACAAACTCAAGGCTTTGATTATTCTACTTCTAGCACCCAAAGAATAGACGGAGAACTGTTTAACTCTACTGGTCCTAACGGGTGGTCTGTTTTACGTGATAGAGCTATGAGATTCCAGATCTTTGATTATAGCTTCAACTTAGCTTCTTCTGTATCGATTAATGAGATTAAGTTTGCTGGAGCAGTAGTATTTGATTTAGATTCTCCAAGTGGGCTAACTATACCTTCAGGGCCTTATGCTGGTCAAAACAGTCTGGGTTTTTATTTTAAAGCTAATACTCTTTCTCAAGATAATATTAACACTGGTATAACCTGGCAATACAGTATAAACAATGGTTTATCTTGGATAACTTTTGGTGATGGTACTTATGTTGACTTCGGTCAAGTAAGTAATCAGCTTAAGCTAAGAGCATTGTTTTTCTCTTCTAATCCAGACATATCTCCCTTGCTAGATCAGCGTATGGCAATCAGAGCGAGGTCGTTTATAAGGCCTACAGTCGCCAGCAAGACCAGTGTAAGTCATCGAGTGGTGGCTGGTACCTTAAAGACCGTTACAGGGCCTGTATACGTTCCTACGGGCTTTGTAGATAGCTATGCTTCAGGTGATGGTTTATATGTCTTTAAGAAGGCTACACTGCTCAGTGCTTACAAGGACGTAAGAGTAGTTATCCAAGCTAAAGTTCCTATAGGCACCTGTGTAACTCCAGTGTTTACTGATGAGTTAACTGGGTCTAATATCAATACATGGACATGGAACGTTATGACTTTAGCTGGAGCAGTTAGCTTATCAGACGGGTACACAGAGTATACCTATACTACCGCTATGGCGGCTAATTCTAACAGAAAAGGTTTTAGGCTAAGATTAGATCTTCTAACTGATTCAGAGCATAAGACTCCTCAGGTTAGAACTATTATCGGTGTGGTTTCCAACTAGTGAATTATAAATATGATGAATATTCAGGTATGGTTGTTTTTATACCTAGCCCTGAGCAACAAAGAATTATTCAGTTAGAGGAGAGAGTAGCCCATTTAGAGCACAGTTTAAAGGTTATTCTAAAGGCTATATCAAACTCTAGCGAGGATACTTTAGATGTCTCTACCTTGGGAACCAGTTCAACCTAATGATACTTTAGCTGCTTCTTTAAACAAGATCAACTCTAACTTTGATCAATTTGCTAATGGGGTTGAGTCGGCTATAAATACTCAGAATCAGATTTATGATGAGACTATATTTAATCAGCTGATGTTTTTAGGGTTTATAGCATAAAGGTAAGTTATGATTAAGTTTCAAGGGCAAATTCCTGTAAATACTGATTATGTTTTATACCAGTGTCCTAAGGGCTATAAAGCTGTACTAGGTATATCTTTTAATAACACTGGAGCTTCTGATGCTACTATTTCTCTTGGTAGATTAGCTGCCCCTAAAGCATCTTATGCAGATTCTGATTATCAATGGCAAGACTATGTTGTTACAAACGGATTAGGTTATCCACAGGAATGGAGTGGTTTAACTTTAAGCTCTGGTAACGTTTTAATAGCTAAAACTAACCTAGTTGACGTTAACTTTTTAGTACATGGTTTTGAAGTTCCTGTTATAGGTAAGTTCACTAGTGAAAATGATTGGCTAGAGCTAGGTACTTCTATTAATCTAGGAGTTGACAGTTCTGGTTATTTAACAAATAAGCTAAGTATCCAGGATAATCTAGATCAAGATACGCTAGTTAACTATAGTCAATTTGACGATACTGGCACAGGAACTTGGGTATTTAATATTAACAAGTTTGAAGCTACTGGTAGTTCTAATAGATCAAGACTTGTAAATATTAATACTAATTACCCTACTGTTAGTGTTTCAGCTCAGATTACAGTCAGCGGACAGCTACAGGGCGGCCTAGTCTTTAGACACAGTAACTCTAGTAACTACTACATGGCAGTTATTACAGCCTCTAATAGTTCTAGTAACCCTAATAGAATATCCCTGATTAAAAGAGTTGCTGGTACTTATACTACACTGGTTAATACAAGTACCTTTACTGTATCTAACTTAAAGACTCACAGGCTTAAAGTTATAGCATCAGGAACCAACATTCAGGTTTATCTAAATGGTCAAGTAGTTATTAACACTACTGATGCGTCATTAACTACTGGTTCTGTTGGTTTAATAACAAACAGCTTAGATGTAGGCGGAACTGTTACGTTTAAGAATTTTAATGCTTCATCCGATATCAGCTCCACGGCCGCTACCTTTACTCGTACAGGTAATGCTACAGAACCATATACTGGTACTGTTAGGGCTACTAACGTATCTAGATCTATTCCAGTAACTCATGATGCTGTTATATCTGGTGTTGATACTTTCTTAGCTGGTACTTCTAGCTACACAACTATTTCAGGTAATGATCTAGTTTTACCAAGAGTTGGTCACAACAGATCTTCAGTAGCTTATGATGAGTATCTGAGATTTTATAACTCAGACGAGCCTAGATTTGCTGATGTAACCGAACCTATAAACTTTTCTAAAAGTGCTAAGTGGAACTTAGGAACTTTTAATGGTACTACTTTAGACTCGGATAATAACTTAACAATTTCTTCTCTAGATTTCACTAGAGCTAGTACTACTTTTGGTATTAACACGCAGACAGCCCAACCTATAGATACTAATCAGCCTATCTTTGAAGATGGAAGCATGTGGGTTGGGACTACAGGTGACAACTTATTAGCTGCAAGTATAGCTAATGCTGAAACAACTACTAGTTTTAATGCTGTAGGCTCTGGTGTAACTCTTAGTACAGCTAGTGATGCCTGGCAAGGTTCTAGATCAGTCGTAGCATTTACTACTGGCGCTGTTAACAGCGGCGTAGAGACAGTTCAGTTTAGCTGTGCTGCATCGTCTGGTAGAACTTTTAGCGTTTATGTTAAGTCTAACGTTCCCTGTGCTTTAAAGTTAGAACAGTGGACTGCAGGTGGTACTTTGCAGTCTACTTTAACTTCGAGCTCTACTACAGGTTCTGGTACATGGGAACGACTGAGTATTCAAACTGTTACTAACGCGTCTACAGCTTTAGCTAAGATGACTGTCTATCAGACTGTTACTTCTGGCCCTAGCTCTATTCAGGTAGATGCTCTACAACAAAATACTTCTGTTTATCAAACTCCTTGGAAAGATCCAAACTTAGGGGTTAAGTCAGCTGATTCTTTTAGTACTTCTGCTTCTGGTATAGACTTTACAAGAGGCTTTATTAGATATAAACTTGATGCATCTTCTGTCACAGCACTCCAAGGCGGTGTATCCGGTGCTGGAGTAATCTTACTAGGATCTCACGTACCATCAGCTGGTAACAACAACAGATTCCAAGTATATCTGGTTGGCAGCACTCTGGCTTTTGCTGTTTGGAACAGCTCTGGATCGGTCACAGGATCAGCTACTCAAGTTATAACTCATTCTGTTGGTTGGCATAGTCTTGGTTGGAGTTTAAATGGAACTAGCTTAAAGTTATACTATGATGGTCAAGTTTATGGTCCGTTTACTCTAACTGGAGTTCCAGGTAATGTTCCTACTCGTGTTATGGGTGTGGGTGGTGTTTCTACCACTGGCTATGCTAATACTTTTATTAAGGATTTTACTCTTTGGGATACTGTTGGTGATGACCTCACCATGCAACAGTATACTAGCTCAGCCAACTCTGTGATCCCTATTACTAACGACGTAGTTATGCAGGCCAAGATGGCTTCTGATACTAAGTTCTATCGAAAGGCTAGCTGGATTGGTCCTTGGTCTGATACTAATGTTACAAACGCTGGATATATAGGCTTTACTGAATCCTCTCAAGCTGTTAACGGCTCTGTTTCTTATCAGTTTAGAACTAATAGTTTAGGTCAGGACTCTGGAGCTTCTAGTTATGTTTCTGATCCGTCTAGTGCTGTACCTAATAGGTTTATTCAACCCAGAGTAGACTTAGTTATCAGTAACGCCGGTACAGATAAACCTTTTGTAAACTCTTTAACTATTCAGACTGTGAACTATGGTCAGGCGGCGTTTAATGATGCTTCTGTACCTAACCAGTTACCTACTTACTTAAGTAATGGAGCTATCACGGCTCTGTCTAATGTAACAGCTGTTGCGTGGCCTAGGCCTGATCTGGTTAGCTTTAGAGAGGCCTGGCAATTCTCAAATAATTCAGCTACCAGAACTCTAACTGTGGATTTAACTGCTACACCATATCTTTTGGGATTTGGGGCTAGCACCAAGTATATCTTTAGTTGTTACGTAACTAAGACCAATAACACTCTTCCCACCTTTGCCTCCACTGGATCCGCAGATATAAGAGTAAGTGCAGATAACGGTGCCGGTACTTGGTCTGATTTTCTAGTTACAAGGATTAAAGGTAGTGTCTACAGGGTATCCGGTGTTTACACAACAGCAGCCAGTGTTACGTCTAATACCGTTGTTTTAACTAAAGCCACAGGTGATACGGCTGATGAAGTCTTTGTTTCTGGATTAGCTCTTCAGTATGTTGGTACTTCTAGTACTTACAGGCGTTACCCTGGTACTTTGTTTCCTGAATTAGATTTTACGCATAATGTCTTTAATCCTGCTCCTAACAACGCTCGTGGTACTCAGCTAATTTCATCTGATAACTATACTCTTCCCGGGGAGGCCTTTAATACAGCTTCCGGTAGCTTTGTAGCTCAGGTATACATAGATCCAAATATGTCGTATGCCAATGCTGTTACACACCCTAGAATTTTTAATACTTATAGTTCGAATGGGCTGGCTGCTAATTCCATGAACTTGTCTTTCAGTCCTACAAGTATAGCTTTTGTGACAGTTAACAGTGCTGGTACTGTTTCACAGGCGACAGGGTCTATTCCTTCTTTTGTTGCTGGTTATCATACTATTGGGTGTACTTGGTCTAGTACTACGTTAAAAGTTTATTTCGATGGGGCTCTTGTTGGTACAACCTCCGGTTCGATTAACTTACCTCAGGCTCAAACTCAACTGGTCTATTTAGGTAGTCGTTTAGCTCAGTTAGACCCAGTAACTGGCATTAAGTTTTCTTGGGTCCAGGCTTTTAATCAACAGTTGTCAGACTCCCTAATGCAACAGTATACTAAAGGTAACTATATCCCTGTTGCTGACCAGTCTACAACTACTCAAGTGCTGTTTGATGGTAACCTAAATCAGCAAGCGAAAGGTTCTTGGATTTCCCCTTGGATAGATACAAGGTTTACTAAGAATAAGTTTACTGGGTTTAGCCTGTCTGGTACTAATGTTACAAACGTAGAGTTTAGAACTAATACTCAAGGAGCTGATTCAGGAGCTAGCCCCTGGTCAAGTGATTTTTCAGTACTACCAATTGGTCAGTTTATACAAGCTAGGGTAGTTCTAGAAGACACCCACCAAGTTAGGTCTAAACTTACTAGCTTGACAGTCTTTTCTAGAGTTCCTGTTTCTCAGTCTGTATTAAATGAATCTGGAACTACTAACCTGTTAACTACTGCTGCAGCCCCAGCCTCTGAAGCTGTTACTGTTACACCAGCTAGCACTTACTGGTTGACAAAGTATCAAGACGGCTCTAGAGTTAGCTTTACCAGAGCTAGCACAGGTTACGATAATGACTTTAATAGCTATACCAATAACGTCCCTGTATTCTTAGGTCATATAAAACAGTTTGGTACTTATAATTATTTAGCTGCTAATGCTTCTAACGCTGAAACTAATAATACTACAGGTATATCATTAGTTGGTACTCCAGCTGTTAGTCGCACTCAAAACTGGAAAATGTCTGGTAACTATAGTTTTAGTGTTGCTAATACTTCTTTAAGCTCATACGTATTGCTGCCCACTTCAATTAGTCTACCACCAGGTCAGCCAATCACTGGTTCAGCTTGGGTCTATAACCCTAATAACACTCCTATTGAACTTTTAGCTAGTGTTGGAGCTTCTAGTACTATTAGATTTGTTATTCCTGCTATGACTAGTCAGCGTATTGTAGCTAATGGTATTAGTCTGGGTGTTTTGGCTGCTAATGGCTTTTCTATGAGAGAGCTATCCGGTAAGACTTTTTACTTTGATCAAGCCCAACTAGAACTTAATCCTTACGTTACTGACTGGGTTGTTGGTGGTTCTGGTCGTAAGATCGAGCACAAGAAAGAAGGTGTATTAATCACAACTGGCTATACTCAACAGATACAACGTACTGAAGATTTATCTAATGCTTATTGGACTAAAACTAATATTACTGTAGCTCTATCTAGTAACATGTCTCCTAGGGCGGATTTAACTGCTTATAAGCTTTCTGAAGACAATACTAATGGTGAACACAGCTTAAGTGTCTCAGGTCTTGGTACTTCAACTAATGGCTTAACTGTTAGTTTCTTTGCTAAAGCTCAAGAGCGCTCTAAGGTAAGACTTACTCTAGGCACTCATACTGTTTCTATAGACCTCAAAGTTGGTAGAATAGATACTTCTGTTAATCCCACTAGTTATGTTACTCCTAGGCTTAAATACTTTGGCGACGGTTGGTGGAAGATTACTGTAACTCTTAGTGTATTAACTTCTGCTATAAGTATAAGTTTGCTTGATGATACCGGTACTTTATCTTATGCTGGAACTACTGGTTCTGGTGCTCTTATTTGGGGTATTAACGTCTTTCCTGGTATTAGGCAAGATATGCCTTACTCTCCTCGAAACACAGCGAGTGCTGAAACTATTGCTCAAGCTCAATTAAGTTACTCTTCACCTGCAATGGCTGGTACTAGTTATACGATGGCTGTCAAAGTCTGGTCTGATCAGGTACTAAACAGCCTCCAACGTACTCCTGTTTCTTTACTAGGTTCTTCACAGCTATCTGGTACTGGAAGCTTCTTGGGTGTATCAGTTGCTAATACAGCAACCAGTTATGGTTTCAGGATGTTTGAACCTTTATACGGTTCTGAAAGTATTACCAAGGGCTCTTACAGTAGTTATAGTGAACAAGGTGCTATTGCAGTAGGTTCTTATCCAGTCGGCGAAAGTATGAAAACTAGTGGTTTGATTACTCTTGCTGGGGTTATAACTCCTAATAACTTCCAGAGCTTCCAAGATGGTAATCCAAGTTCTCTTGTAACTAATTATATTACTAATGATATTTATGGCTACGCGACTTACACAGTTCGAGTTGGTCATAGTAACAACTCTGGTTCAGAGATAAACGGTTGGGTTAAAGAACTAGCTATCTACGATAGAGCTTTGTCCCAACAAGAGATACATTCGTTTAATAGTGGAACCAGCTCTGCTAAGCCAAGTATATATTTTAATTTTGCTAATACTGTTGAGCCTTCTGTTAAAAACAACTGGTTTAGACGAGCTCGTGTTGCTCATAGATTAACCGGTTCTACTTCTGCTTGGTCTACGTTTAATACACAAGTACGTGTTGCTGATAGTTCGGGTAACTGGGCTCTAACAGCTTCTGCTCCTCCTACTTTTGCTAGAGCTAGTACAGCTATTGATCAATTTGGTGCATCTGTTGCTTCAGGTACACCTAGGTATGCTCAAGGCTTAAATATATTACGTAGCGCAGATAGCGATGCTGAAACAGCCACTGGTTCTAATGTAGGCTCTTGGTCTCTTGAGGGTTCTGGTACTGTTACTGTCGCTACTGTAGGAACTAGTGCTGCTAGTAATCCTAGACACGAAGCTTCAGGTGTAATAAATGGTGTGTTTGCTATGACAGTTACGCCAGGTACTACTGCTGCTAACCAAGGCATTAGACAATCAGGGGGCTCTAGATCTTTTGTTAAATCAAATACCCAATATACAGTTTCAGCTTTTATTAAACCCCCTGCAGCTACTCAAAACTTCAGACTTAGCGTAACGTTTTGGAACAATACAACTCTTTGTTCCACAGCTAGTTCTGTCGGCAGTTTTACAAGTACATCTGCTCTATCTTACAGCAGATATACACATACCTTTACTACACCTTCTGACTGTAACTTTGTTGAAGTTCAGATTGTCAGGAGTGAAGTCTCTACTGGAGCTTGGACAGTAGACGGTGTACAGCTAGAAGAAGGTCCTACTGCTTCTGGCTTTATGCGAGGTGGTATTTCCCATAGCTCGGCTTTAGGTAATACTCTATCTAGTATCATGATAGAAGAGGGTACTACTAACGGCATACCTGCTGGTACTGCTCAGACTTTCCAAGGGTGGTTGAACGGCGGTCACACTATTACTCTAACTCAAACTCAGACAGATCCGTTTAATTCTACTGGAGCTACTAGAGTACAAAGTTCTGGCGCTGTTAGTACAGCTAAATTCGCTTATGGTATGTCTAAAACTAACGGCACTGTTTTTACCTCTAGTGTGTGGATAAAGAACCTTGCAGCCACTCCTGTTACTATAGGTAATAACTATACAACTCAAGTTGTACCTGCTACTAGTGGCTGGACTAAAGTAGAACTTACCAGTACATCTAATGGTTCAACTTCAGCTGCAATAACCTTTAACACGTCTGCTGCTGGTGTAGAAATTGATCTTTTAGCCTTCCAGCCTCAGATAGAAGATAAGCCTTATGCTACTTCTTACCACCCAGGTGGTACTAGAGCGGCTGAGACTTTGTTCTACCCAACTAGTGCTTATCAAGCAGCAACTGTAAGCAGTGCTGGTACTATTACTATTTTGACCTATATAGATAAAGAACTAATCACAGGTAATACAGCTTCTAGAGATTACTATTTGTTGTCTATGGGTACACCAGGTGCAGCCAATAGCTTTAGGCTATATAAGGCCTCAGGGGCTACTACAGCTTTAACATTTGAGACTGTAGACAATTCTGGTACTGCTAGGTCTTTCACTAATACAACTGCTATGACTAAAGGCTGGAACTTAATTAGCTTAGCTTGGAATCCTGGCTTACAAACATCACTTACTGTCAATGGTACAGCTACTAGCTCTAGTGGGTGGCCTCTCGGTACTAGCATGCCAACTACTTGGGCTGATACATATGTTGGATCAGCTTCTAACGGTACTGGTCAGTGGAACCAACCTATAGATGATTTGAGAATTTGGGATAATATATACAACAGTGATAGTGTTGTTGGTAATGGATTTGGTTCTAAAGCTGGTATGTTCTATCCTACTTGTACTCGTAACAGCTACAGACTTAAGTTTGAGAATGATTTGACCTACGGTCGTGGTGGTTATGTTTATCCTAGTGCGGTTAACTTAGCTAACTTAGGAACCTTTGGTTCTCATTCTGACTTTAGAATTGTTGGTACTGGTTTTAGTAATTCAGCTAGTTTTGCACAGGCAAAGCTTATAGGACTACCTAACCAAGTAAACACAGCTCCCGTAACTGGAGCTACAACAATGTCTTATAAAGCTGGCACATATAACATGATGTCTAACGTTGGGTCTAGTTTAACCTTTGATAAGAACTTAGTTCAGTTAACTCCTGGTACTGTTGGTTCGGGTACTATGACGCCTCAGATTGGTATTGTATCTGAAAGTGTTGGTACGTATACACCTGCCTTAACTCTAGCTAAGATAGATTTTGTACAAGATACAACTGGAGATCAGACAAGAATTGTTCCAGTAACTTCTACCCTAGTCTTAGAACCTTATAACTTATCCAGATGGCAGTTAGAAAACCAAACATTTGCTACTAGCTGGACTCCATTCGGTTCTGTAAGAAATGGAGAACTAACAACTATGTCAGCAGCTAGTATTATTAACACTACTAACTGGACAGCTCAAATGGCTATAGAACCGTTTAAGCCAACTGTTACAGGTAATTTTGCTAACGTCTTTTTCCAGATAGGTGGTAACATTACTAATGGCTTCATGAAGCTATGGCAGAACCATAACGGTATAGGCTATCAGATTCAAGATAGTTCTGGCGGGTCTGTTACTAATACGCTGATACCTTTAGCTAACTTGCCTAGAGATCACAAAATAAGAATAGCTATTACTCAGACCAATTCCACAACTTTTTACTTCTTTGTTAACGGTGTTAAGTATGGTCCAGTAACAACTACTAACCCTATTACAAGCTGGAATGCTGATGCTGTAAGATTAGGTTCCCCCAGCGATAGGTCTTCTTGGACCTTTAGTCACTTCTCCGCTGATAAATCTGTACTCGGTGACTTAGCTTTGATTAACTGGACTTCTGGAGACAACAGTGCTACTTTAGGGCTCTATGCATTTACTCTAGGTTTAAGCTCTGGAGTGACTAATCAGCAGGCTGTAGGTACTTGGACTTCAAGCTGGATAGATACTTTATACAACAAGAACCTACATACTGAACTAGATAGTATTGCTACTATTCCCTCCGATACAGCTATTACTTACGAGTTTAGAGCAGCCAATACTTCTAACTATTCTGATGCTGGAGCTTGGACTTCTAATCTTAGCTCATTACAGGGCAGATACGTTCAGATAAGAGTGACCATAACAAGCACCAATGCTCCGACTAATCTAGCTGTGTTAAAACACTTAGACTTGGTGAGTAAATATGGGATTCAGTAATTATTATTTAAAAGGAGAAGTCTTAACTCAAGTATTTAAGGCTCCTCCTGATAGTAAAGCTAGTGTTAATTTAGTTATAAGTAACACAACTGGAACTAGTTCTTTTATAACTGTTATAAAGACTTCTAAATCCCCTTTATTTGTTACTGAACAAGATCATCTTTGGTCTAATGTTGTTTTTGTTTCAGACAACACTCCTCAGGAATTAACTGGATTGATTTTAGGACCTAATCAGTATTTATTAATTAAATCAAGTATAGATAACGTAAGAGCTTCTGTTACTTCCGTAGAGGTCCCTGTAGATGGCCATATGGATCTGACTACCTCTGGAGACTTTACCTATGCTTCTGGAGGCTTACAACTGGCAAAGATAGTGCCTGTAGTTGACACTCTTGGGTCTTTAACTAACCTATGGTCAGTAGACAATACTAATCTTCTGTTTTCTAGCAATAATATAAGTTCCGTACAAAACGTATTAAGCGCTGTTTATGGTGAATATATTCTTGAAACTGGCATAAGTTTTAGTGACAACACAGACTGCTCTTTAGAGTTTAGACAAGGAACTACTACGGATTATTACAGCTTTATAATTAACTATAACCAGATAACTATTAAACAAACTATATCCAGCATTACGACTACTTTAGGCTCTAAAACTATATTGAGTCCAGCTAGCTTAAAGCTGGCTAAAATTAATAACAAGTTAAAAGTACAACTAAACAACGACCTTATCCTTGACTTGTCATATTCTGGCAATACTCAAGGATCCTTTAGTTTGATCGCTTTTGGGGCATCAACAACAAGTATAGTAACCTTAACAAGCCCTAGGTTAGTTTATATAAATCAAAACAATCCTAGCCTTTCTAGAGCTAGTGTAGCTCAGTCTCCATCTTTACAAGAATCCCCAAGTAATCAGTTAAGACTATTTAATAACAAAGGAATCATAGAAGAAGAGGTATCTAACCTTATATTAAATAATAACTTAGCTAGTTGGGGTGGAGCTGTCCCTGATAACTGGTCGGCATTTGTTTCTTCAGCTATCTTAACAAAAACTTCTTCTCCTGTTGGATCCGGTAATATGGTTACTATAACTGACAATAGTAATACTGGTTATGCTGGAGCTTTGCATCAGTCTTTGTTTAGTCCGTTAACTACAGGCAATATAATCTCTCTAAGTTTCGACTGTAGAATACTGGCTGGTTCTCCAATGGTAAGATTAGAGTTAGATGGTGGTATAACTACTGGATCGTCTTATTTAGTTACTTCTTTAACCGGATCAGGTAACCATACAACACTTAGTTCTAATCTTGAACTGGTTGGTTCTCAAGTAGATCAACTTCCAGTAGCAGGTTGGTATAGATATAAATATCTGGTTAGGCTTACTTCAGATCAACCTTTTATTAGACTTGTATTGTTTGCTAAAACAGTCTCATCAAGTACTGGTCAAGCTAGCTTTGCTAACTTACAGTTTAATTTAAACCAACACTTGGTAGAATACCAAACAACCACTAAGCTTGCTGATAAGTTAACTATAGCTAACACTGATCTACTAAGGGCTAACCAGGGTTCTATTTGGTTTAGAGCTCCAGGTACTCAAGGCCAACTATCAGGAGAACAAACTCGTAAAGTATATATTTTATCTGCTGATAATCTAGAAGTATACAGAGAAAATAACACGTTGTTTTTACGTATAGGAAGCTCGTTACTTAGCTATACTTATTCTGATACTCTAAGCCAGCCTATAGGCCTCCTGTGGACTTCTTCGTGGCTTAGAGTGTACCGTGGTAGCACTATTGTCGCTGAGCTGTTAAACCCTTCTCTACCTACTAGTATAGGTCCTATTTTATATATAGGTTCTGATACAGCTGGTTTGTATTATCTTAATGGTAGATTAGATACCCTGCAGCTATCTCATAAAGTATTAACCCAACTTGATCAAGATGTTAATACTAATCATAGTTTATATTGGTATTTTAGCACCTTAGCTAATACTAAGTACGGCGAGTACGAGTCAAGCCCTATGTATATGAGATTTAATACTGCTAGAGTCTTGTTTATAGATGAAATAACAGAAGAACCAATTCATACTAAGATAACTTATTTATATAGATGGGCTGATAGTCTTCTTGATCTTGATCTTAAAGAATATGTTCTTCCGGCTAACACTCTTAGCATTCAAGGTAAGTATATACAAGTAAAAGCTATACTAACGTCGTCTAGCTTGGTTAGCCCTGTGTTACTACACTATTCTGTTAATTCTATTAATACTCCAGGGCTAGTTAATAATTTAGGTGTTAATCCAGTATTACAGTTAATAAGTAACAGTCCTTTTGATACAACTGGCCTACAAGTAGAAGCCAATGAGTCGTTAATCTAATAAAGGAGGCTTTATGCAAATAGGACCTATAGCGCAGTTAACTCCAGTAGCAAACACGGATACTACCTTGTATACAGGACGAGCTAATCGTAAAGTATTGGGTACTATTTCTGCTGTGAATACTTCTGCCTCTCCTGTAACTATACGTATGGCTATAATAGAATCAGAACGGGCTGTTGTTACTCAGGATTGGCAATGGTATGACTTTCAGTTAACAGCAGACGGTAAGCCTAGGGACTGGTCTGGTATTTTAGTTGGACCAGGTGAGGTTATTAAGGTTAGAGCATCCAGTAATACAGTTAATTTTAGTTTTTCAGGGGTAGAATCTTATGCCGATTAATCTTAGACCTACTCAAGGCCAGACAGCTGTTATTAACTCTAGAATAAACTTTACAGGCCCTGAACAGCTTATAGTAACTCAAGATACTAATAGAGCTACTGTAGCATCTCACCTAGAATTAAGCTTGTTAGCCAATACTGATCAAGTCTTTATGATCGACGGTGATAACACCGGCACAGGAAGTAAGTTTAAGTTTAGAACTAATGGTAACACTGCTGATTTGGTCTCTATAGATGAATCTGGTAATTTAGTTTCTGTAGGGAATATTTCAGGTGTTGCTGGTGCCTTTTCTGGACCCTTGAGCTCAGCAGCTTTTACCGCTACTACTGGTACTTTTAGTGGAGTAGTATCAGCTGCTACTCCTGCTGGAATAGGTACAGCTGGATCAGCCGGTAAGCTTGTTCCTCTTGATGGTTCTGGTAAGATACCCGCTTCTGCTTTACCTGCTGGCCTTGATTCTGACACTACTGCAGCTTTACTAGGTACTCAAGGAACTCCCAATAACTCTAACAGGTTTGTAACTACTACTGATACTAGGCTAACAGCTATTACTCTGGGAGTTCAACAGGCTGTTGTAGGAACATCTGGAACACCTAGCAGCACTAACAGGTTTGTTACAGATCAAGATCCTAGATTATCTAACTTGCCAAACTCTGGTAGAGTTATATCTATACCCGGAGCCAGTACAGCTCAAAAGATTTTATATGGTACAGGAACTTTGGTTACTCAAGCTGTCCCGACAAGTTCTAGCATAACTTTTTCTACCCCTTTTACTTCTACTCCAGTAGTTTTTATATCTCCAAATTCTAACCTTAACTCTATTGCACGAGATGCTGATACCGCTTCTGGTGGAAATTCTTTACTTCTTGAGTTTAATACTACTATTTATGTTTCAGGTACATCTACTAATGGATTTACTGTGGCTAATGCTGGTAACTCTTTTAATGAGTTTTTTCCTGGGAACCCCCCGTACAGACCAATTTCCGTTAACTTTTCTTGGATTGCGATAGGTAACTAACTATGGCTATTAAATCAAATAACTGTTTATTTTATTACCAAAACTTAGTAACTATTGGATCAACAAATAACGTACAAGGTGCTATCGGTATAGTACAGAAGTATAATCTATTAATTGTTAAACCCCACGTGGGAGCTGATCTAACTAAGCTCATAGAAATTATAGAAGCTTGCAAAAGAATTAATTCTGGATTTCTTGTTTATGGCTACACAAGTCTAGGAGACCAGACTTTAGTTAGTGACTGGGAAGGCGATGTTGACCAATGGGTAACTGATTTAGGAGACTTACTTGACGGAATCTTTATTGATAACTTTGGTTTTGATCAAACTTTAGCTACACGAACAAATCAGAATGCAGCTGTAACTTATGTCCACAGCTTAACTGTTCCTAGACCTGTATTAGTATCCTGCTCTAATGTTGTCAACTCTTTGGAGCTCTACACTGGTGATCCGGATGCCTTACTCGGCTCTTCTAGTACTATAAAGGATGGTATTTTATTAGATGGTTTTTACTTTACTAATGCTTTAACTGACCCTCCTACCTTAGAAGATAAGAAATCAGTTCAAGGTAGATTAAAGTACTTAAAAGCAGCTAGATCAACTAAGAATATATTTGGAGTGTTAAACTCCTCTACTGGTATTGACACAGAGTTAACTCAAGCTGAATACTCTAATATTTTATACCTAACAAATCAAAATTTTATAGAATATTTAAGCGTATCGACAGCTGATAAGTCTACAAGTACTACTAGTTTCTTTTTTACAAATAAAGCTAACGTGTTTAACCTGTTTTAGGGAGATATATAGATATATATGATATTTGAAAATGCACTAGAGTACTTAAAGTTGATTGGGTTAGGAACACTTATAACACCTATTATTGTTAATTTAAAGCTTCCTGTACTAGGTTGCTTATTCTTCCTTATGTTATTGGATTTCTTGACTGGAATTTATAAAGCTAAAGTTTTACAAAAGATTACTTCTAGTAAGTTTGGTAGGGTCTTTGAAAGAGCAGGACTTTATACTGTTATTTACTTAGCTGTTAAAGCTTTAATGTTTATATCTCCTATACCTTTCTTAGATATAGCTATTCTAGGGGGCTTGGCTTTAAAAGAGTTGATATCAATAATGGAGAATATTAAAGTTGTTCAAATAGCTAGAGGTTATGATAATACTGTTATAGACAAGATTATCAACTTCTTAGGAATTAATATAGATAAGCTTTTGTCTGAGGCTTCTGACAAAAAAGATGTATAAAGATTTCATCAAGTTTAACCAATCTATTTCTTCTCCTGAATATCCTATAGACTTTCAACAACTAGTCTATTCACCTAATAACACTTATAAATTTTTAACTAGTAACTTAACCTTTACTGGATATCCGTATACAATAGAAATAGATTTCTTTTATCTTGATGACAACCGTAAGATCCATAAGCTCAAAGGTATTGCTATTAAACGTATCGATTTAAGCAGTCCTATTGAGTTTACAGAACAGTTTCCTGGCCCTCATATAGGCTATAGAATAAGACTAACTGGAGGGCTTAATCCAACAGTATCAGGGGCTATTTTATACACCCCAGTAGGAGTAAATAATGATTAATCCAGAAGGCCGTATAACAATAATATCTCCTGACGATGGCTTTACTGCTGTTGCCACTGGCGATACTGTTTCTACAGGCAAAAATAAACAGCATGCTCTTCAGATAACCAAAACTGGGTCTGCAGGAACTTTCACACTTTTAGTCGAAGGTTCGCTAGATAATTCTAATTGGTATCAAATCTCTTCTATCACTGCTTCAGGAATTACTCAAGTTACTGGGATATATCCATACCTAAGAGCTAGAGTTTCGAGTTTGACTGCGCCAGACAACGTTAAAGTATTGTATCACGGTAGTATCTAGTATGAGAAATATAAACTTACTGGTTGTACACCACTCGGCTTCTGATCGAGATGTAACAACAAAAGAACTAATAAAGAAATGGCATCTAGCTCAGGGCTATTCAGATATTGGCTATCACTATGTAATCACTGGTGATGGTAAAATGCACGTGGGCAGACCAGCTGAAAAGATAGGAGCGCATGCTCTTGGATATAATACTAATTCTCTAGGTATTTGTTTAACAGGTAACTTTGAAGTTGAAGAGCCTTCTGAAGCTCAGCTAAAAACTCTTATTCAGCTCTTAGCTACTCTCGTTAAACGTCATAATTTATCAACAGATCAGATCAAAGGCCATAACCTTTTAAATCAAACAGCTTGTCCTGGTAAGAATTTGATTTCTAAATTTGGTATTATTAAAAAAGCTATCAGAGAGTATTTAAAATAATGTCAGATATGTGGGGATGGATAATTTGGTTGTATGTAGCTATATCTCTAGTAGTTATAGCTTACATGGGCTATAAACCTTTTAAGGAAATAAGTCTAGCTTCTAAGCCTTTTCTTCCCCACACTTCTGTTGTTAACCAGGAAATAAAGACTCAAGCAACTAGACAAACCAATTCAACTAGAACTAGAGCAACCAATACAAGGATAACTAGGCGTACTTATTCACCATCTGGAACTATTCTTGGGGAGACTATTATTGAGTCTACAACCGATACAAGAATAACTAAAACAGATAACATAGCTTCTAGCGCAGTCAGTATCACTCAAGAAAAGATTATTACATCTGGTGATTCTGGTCTTGGTGCTGGTGTCGTTATAAACGGCAATGGTATAGGTTTAGGAGTATCAAAAGAAGTAGTTAAGATGCCTCTTGATACTTCTATTTCTGTAGGTGCTGGGGTTACTGTTAATCCTTTAACGCGAGCTACTGCTCCTTCGTTAAATATTGGTATCCAAGCTAAACCTTTACCTAACCTGTCAGCTACACTAGGCCCTGCTATAACTCCTAATACTTCTTTAGGTTATAATATAGGTCCTATAGGCATAACACCTCAACTATCTGTAGAGTACAAGTTCTAATGCCTAACGTACTTTTAGAAGCAGCAATGGCGGACAGAGCTTCAGGAGCTCCTAGATCAGAAACAAGCGGTGAACCTGCTCTTCCTAGAATACCTGTTCCCCCTCCTACGCCTAGAGCAACTACTCCACCACCTAATCCAGGAACTACAAGAGGCAATGCCCCGAGTTCTACTGGTAACACTAGAGCTTCAGCTAATACAGCTCCTACAAGGCCTAGAGTACTAAACAAAGGCGTGGGCGGTGATGCTATATTTAAGATACGCCCAGTTAATCCTAAATATGGACCAGGAGTTGAGTTAGAATTATTGCCTGCTCGACAGTCGTTTACACCTGGACAAGGTCAACGTATTCCTGGAGCTGGTGCGGGTCTAACGATCTCAACTAGATCAAACATAGCTAGAATACCTATACCTTCTTCAAGACCTATATACCAGCATATGGGTATTCTTGAAGAAACTGTAAGTTTCGTTGGAGCTTTTGTCGGTTTTGATCTGCCTTCGCCAGGAGACAAAATATTATACTCTCCGGGTAAGACTAGAAGCCAAACTGCTTATGAAGATGCTCTTAACTTTTTAGAAGCTGTAAGACCTGGTTTCGAGGTCGTGCTTGAAATGAAAACAGTAGCTTCAGATGGTTCAGTCATGGATATTTTATTTTCTGATGATATAAATCCTGCTGACCCTAGAGAAAGAAAAAGTGTGAGCTTTAAAGGCTTTATAAGAAACTTTCAACAAGAAGTAGCTACAGCTCAAAGGGTTTACTACAGGGTTGAAATGGTTATAACTAATAGAGAGCAAAAGATTTTAAAGTCTGACCAATCTCCAGCTCCTCCAAAAGCTCCACCTGTGCCTGCTCCACCAAAGCCTATATCAAATAGAGCTACGCCATCTAATATTGATCCAGCTGTTTCTCAACAAAGACTGTCCGGTTTAGGTTTAGCTCAAACCACTCCTACATCTAGTGGAGGCTTTGAAATATTTACACACAGTGCTGATAATCACCCTGCTAGACAGTTTGAGCTTAGGTATGATCTACAGTCCCCTAACTCTAAAGAAACAGTAGCTTTTCAGAATTATGAATATACTGGTGGTGCAGGGGGCCCTGCTATTCAGGGATCTGGTGTAGCTATAAAGCCCCCGTCTAATGCCAATACTATTAATTTTGGTGCGTATACAGGACATATAGTTTACATTGGTGGAGGAATAAATGCCAGAAGGAGTTCTAATACTAACTTCATTAAGACACTCTTACTGACAACTACTTCACTTTCTGTAACTTATTTAAACACAGAAACTGGCTTGCTATTTTCAGAAACTGTAACATTAACAGGAGGCTTATACGACGTACTGCTTACTAGACTAAAAGCAGCTATAACTTCAGCTGGGTTTAGGTCTCATGGGCGTAACCAACAGGTGAGAGATAGCTAATCATGATAGATGAAAACTTATTAAGCTTATTGCAGCCGGTTTTACTATCTTTAGGCTCACCCGATTTGTTAGCTAATTGTCCTTATGATATATCACTTAGACTAGCTACTCATCCTGATGACTTGTCTGCTATAACTGATTTTAACTTTGTATTGCTATTAACCGGGCTAGTTGGTGCCTATACGATTTATGATCGAAATGGCCAAGAAAAGTATAGTGTAACTCCCGGAGATCAATGCTTTGGCAGATCTCAACAGGATATTGATTTTATACTTAGCCTTTCTAACTATGATTATTTTTATATAAAATATAATACAGACAGGCTTATTATGGTGCTGTATGTCAGAGCTGTTTAAAGACTTTCATGCTCAGCTTAAGGGTATAGCAAACACCAATATTAACATTATGGAGTTTGTAGAAGATACTTTAAAACCTGGTATGGATAAACCTTTGTTTCTTTCTCAACGAGTAATGCTAAAAGCTATATATAACTTAGAGTTTACTCCAGAAGAGAAAGCGTTAATGGATTTGTGGATAAGTACAGGTAAGTCCAACTGGAAAGCTTTACCTGATGGCAGAGAGTATTCAGAAGTTATCTTACAGTGTGGCCAGCGTATGGGTAAGACTTTCTTATCAGCTCTTGTAACAGCTTATGAGCTATACAGATTGGTTTCTACGGATAATCCACAAGAGTATTTAGATATACCTTCTACAGCTCCTATTTTTGTTACTGTTATGGCTACAACAGCTGAGCAGGGTGTCAACACTATCTTTGGATATCTATGTGGTTTTCTAGAGGGGTCTGCCTATTTTCAAGGACTCAAGAAAGCTAACAAGATGGTGATTACTGCTAATGATATTGTTTTTAAACATAAAAATATAAAGGTATCTTTAGGCCACTCTAACGCTTCAGCTATCTTAGGTCGTACTGCTATAGTTGTTGCATTTGATGAGTTAGCCTTTTTTAGTACTGACCAGGGAGCCTCTAGTAATGCTCCTGAAATCTATGCTCGTATTGGTAGGTCTACTGGTAACTTTGGATCTAAAGCCAAACGTATTACTTCTAGCTCTGTAAAAGAGAAAGGGGATTTCTTGGAGACCCTTGTTGAAGACTCTTGGAATAATGCCGATATGGGTACTTTAGTTATGAACTTAACAACCTTTGATGGTAACCCCAAGATGAAAAAGAATGAAACTCCAATGGTTATCATTGACTATAGACGCGACATAGAACAAGCTATGAGAGACTATGAAAACATCAGACCTGGTATTTTGGCTGGCTTTATGACTCAACAGCTTATCAAAGGTGCCTTAACTTTACCAGATAACATGTATGTTAAGTCTGAATTATATTATCATACAGACGAACTAGGAGACATGAAAAGAACCCTTATACGTAAAAACATAATAGAAGTTCTAGATCCTAATCCTGAGTATGAGTATATCTGCCACTGTGACCCAGCGGTTAAGAATGATACTTTTGCTGTAGTTATAGGACACAAGGAGTATACACCTTCCGGGATTAAGACAGTTATAGATCAGATCCTTGAATGGATTCCTGAAAAGAATGAGTTTGGCGGTAGGTTTGAAGTAGACCAAGAAAATGTCTATGATACTTTGTTAATCCTAAACAAGTATTTTAAGTTTAAACAAATTACGTTTGATGGATGGGAATCTCACGGCCTGATTCAAAGATTATTTAGACAAGGCATACCAACGTTTAAACATCCTTTTGGACGCTCTATACAGTTACAAATGTTTAAGTCTTTGAAAAACCGTATGGTTAGTAACTTAGTTGATTTACCTAATAATAGTTCTCTTTACGAAGAGCTAGAAAACTTACAAATATCTAATGGTAACAAAGTTAATCACCCTGTGAATAAACCTTCTAAAATTCAGGGTAAGCAGAAAATATCTAAAGATATAGTTGACTGTATTATTGTCATTAACTGGTATATAGCTGAACAAGAAATGCAGTACGATAATAACCCTGATATAATTCCTAAGTCTAAAGGGGTTATAAACACTGTTGGTATTAGTCGTACTGCGTCTATTAGAGCTGGTAATTATCAGTCTAGATTTACTGATTTAATTTAGTGTTGATACTAATAAGAATAAATAAGCTAACCCAAGAAACACTACTGGCAGAGTAATAGTCAGTTTACCTGATAATACTACAACAGCTGCTCCGAAGCTTGCATTTGCCAATACATGGCTTATTGATAATAAAGTATTTTTATTCATACTACTTTGCCATCATTATTAGCGGTACAAACCCACATATTGCCATTAGTATAATACATAATTCCATTGTTTATCACCTCGCCAGTATTATCGGTAAGAATAACAAAATTGCTATTGCCAGCATAGTTGATACATCCATTTTATTCTTCTCCAGCCATTACTGCTACGACTATAATCATTACTAAATACAATCCTACTAACATTGAAGTCAACACTATACTCATTTAACTCAACCGTGATTTTACTAAACTTTCGATAGTGTTTATATAGTTTCCGTTATCTACTATTACTCTATGAATTGGTTTCTTTAAGTCTTGATTATCTTCAAGAAGCTTGTATATTTTAGCATCTAAAGTGATAGCTTCATCTAAAGACTGTGATCTACCGGCTTCTTCGTATGGGTGAGCCTGTATATCTCTTTGTAAGAATATATCCAATGTGTTCATATTGTTATGAGTGTTTACTATCCACTGTTTAAAGCTATCATCAACAAACTTACCTCCATAGGCTAAACCTTGAAGTAAAGGAGAATCAGTTATGACTACTTCACATTTACCTAAAACTCTGTGTAGTCTGTATAGTTGTTTGCCTGTGATATAAGGCTGACACTCTAAAGTAAACATGTCACCTTGCCAAGCCTTATCTTTAGCGTATTCTTGAATGTACTCACAGTTAACACCAGAAGTTTTTAGCTTGTAAAATAAACCACCAGCTGTAGTACTTTTACCTGTACCAGGGCCAGCGAATAAGTTTACGATTAGTGTGTCTATGTTAGAGTTATTATCCATTTTGTGTTACCTACTGGTCCGTCTACTAGTGTTATTATATCCTGGTCTAGTTTAACCATTAAAGTTAACTTCTTTTTAAGATATAAGTTTAAGCTCAGTCAATTTTCAGCCTTAATAGTTCTTTTACTTATACTCTTTATATTTTGTTGTGAGTGCATGTACTAACTCTTCAACAGAAGAGACTCCATAGTAAGTTAGAGCTCTTTCGTCTTTGATTTCTATGGTAAACTGAGTTACTTTATGGAATCTTAAGCTATCAGATAACAAAGTTATATTAGAAGACTTTTGTTTATCAGTTAACTTACTCAAATCAGGATAGGTTACTAACTTTGTTTTAATGGTGCCGCCTGGGTGTGTGATCCAGTGCAGCTCAAAAGGCTCACAAGATGTTATAGTAGATCTATAGATCTTTGGCTCTTCTTGAACACCAGGGGAAGCTTCTAGAGGCTTTTGAGGGCTCTTAGCAGCCACTGGCTGCTTAACTTTTTCTACTTTAGTATTTTTACCTCGAGATACCTTAGGAGCTTGAGTAGACTTAGGAGTTTCTTGGTTTAATAGTTTAGCAGAAGCACAATTAACACATAGATCAGGATTGCCGGCTATTAAGCCAATGTCTGATCTAGTTTGTCCACATGATTTGCATTTCATGATAATATTAACGCTCCTATCACTGAAGATGAATACTTATATGCTAGTCTATGATGCCCATCCACTAGTTTATATTTACCTGGTTTATATTCAGTAACTATAATTGGGGGTAGAAGTTGTGAAGTTCTTTTTTTAGTAGTTGATATGGCTATGCTTTCTATGAACGTTATATCCCTGACCGTGATATACTCTACTCTACAGTTAGTAGCATTACTGACATCTCCAGATAAGAAACCATATTCTAGTAAACATAGCTCTCTAACAAAACCTAGCCAATCACAATTTTCTATAGCGTGTAAGGCTGGATATACAACACTAGAGTAGTTCCAATCATAATGTAGTTCTTGACCGTAGTAACCATTTTGAATTTCAAATTTAACTGGACCGTCATAAGTCCAATTTGTAATTGTTTGTTTATAGCTTATTACACTGTCTAGCCAGTCTACTAGAGTTAACTGAAGTTCGTTATATGGGTCTAACATTAAACTACAGCAAAGCTCTTCTAAGCTATATTGGTCACAGTGTATATTTTCAACTGTACTACATCTACAAATTGTTTCACATCCAGAGCTATCTGAACAATTTGAAACTCGGCTATAACCAGGAGAAATATTTTCATGTATCAATTTCATATTTTTTCTCCCTTTACCCAATAAGTCTCTTTAGCTTTTACCTGGGTTATTTTATTTTCAGGAAGGCTTAACGCGCTTAGATACCCTCCAAATACACAACCAGTATCTAAATTCCAGACATTGTTTAAAAACCTAGGAGTATCGCCGATTACGTCATGTCCGTGTATTACTATTTCTTTGCCTTTGTATTCCTTAGCCCAGTCTAGTCTAATTGGGAAGCCGTTACTATCATAACCAGTGGGAATCCCGTACATGGCTACTCCACTACTTTTAGAGTCTAGACTTTTAGGTAAACAAGCATGAACTACCCAAACAAAAGAATCGTTTAAAGGCAGCTTTAACCAAGGAGGTAAATTTCCAGCCCAAGTACCATAAGCTTTTTGATCTTCTTCTGGTAAGTTACTTATTTGTTCTAGAGTTGATTCCAGTCCTCCGCGAACTTTTGTATTCTTGTAAAAGTACTTATGTAACTTGTTTTCATGGTTACCTCTAACAGATATAACTGTTTCAGGATTATTTATTACTAGATCCATGCAGTTTTTTACGTTTGGTCCACGGTCAATTAGATCACCAACAAACACAAGCTTACGATTATCTGGATGAGTTAACTTTAAGTTGTTATCTAATACATAGTTTAATTTGGTTAATAGTTCAACCAGTTCATCCCAGCAACCGTGAAGGTCACCGATAAAATCATAAGCTTGTGACATGTTGTTTACTCCATTGCTTTAAATGTTTCCCATATATTTGTTACAGGTATTTTTATCTTGTTTGCGTATTTGACAGTATTAGCTGTTCCGCCTTTACTCCCGTCCCATAAGGCTAAAAGGTGCGCTGAGTTACTAACCATTAGTTCGTTTCTAGCTTGCAGAGCTTTGGCTACGTCCCAGCTTGAAGCTTTAGTTAGGTCTATTTCTGTATCAGCAATTAAAACTTTAGTGGCCTGAAATATCAGACTTTGATAAGTTTTTTGAGCTGCGGGTGGCCAAGAGCTCTCTTGTCCTTTAAACGGAATATAAGCTATAAAACTTATACCTTGGTTTATGCAAGCTGCTGCTACAGCTTGATCCCAACCTTGAGCCATTCCTGTTAAAAATACTGTATTTTCTTTGTCTTCTATCCGAGAAATAAAAAACTCAGCTAGTTTAACTAGTTTAACGTGAGTATCGTCTGAATACCCACCTAACCTATTGGGTCTATGACCTGTTGTTGATATAATCATAATACCTCCTACTAGTTAAAATAACAACCGTAGCCAATGTTTAATTCACCGCTAGGCAGCTGTACAAGATCTAGTACTAAATCAGGATTGGTCTTTTTCATAACAGCTACCCATAGTTCTACCAGACCATCTATACTAATTGATTGTTCTTCTTCTGAATCTGTTATTGTATGATCTAAAAAGTCTTGTAAGTCGATTTCTAGTGCTGTTAACTTTTTTTGTACCCATATAGGTACTTTGTCGTCTTCATAGTCGGTACAAAACTTTTCAAAGTTAATCGGGAGGTTTTGAGATAGATTTTCTAGTTCTTTAACAGTTTTATTGCTTTCAAAAACAAAAGTAGTACTTAGACTGTGTCCGTCATTAGACCAATCACCAAAAGTTAAAGTTAATAAAGCCATTAGAAGTCTTCCTCAAAAGATACAGTACCAGATACACCAGTTTGATATTCTGATACTCTTTTCTCAAAGAAATTAGTAAGAGGCTGCATGCCTTGCATTACCATCCAATCAAAAGGATTATCAACTTTATACATTTTTTCAAGCCCGATTGAAGCTAGCCTTTGATCTGCTGTAAACTGTATATATTGAGACATTTGTCCAAGGGGCAATCCGGTTACACTCTCACTGAGAACGTCGTGAGCAAAGTCTATTTCTAATTTTACAGCTTCTTGAATCATCTCTTTAACTTTGCTTTTTAGCTCTTCAGTCCAGAGTTGTGGATAATCTTTTATTATGTCTTTGGCTAGTTCTATTGCTACTTCTAGATGCATAGACTCGTCTCTGGCTACCCAATCATTAAGAATAGCAAAGCCTTGAGCAAGTCCTTTTGACCTCAAGAAGTAAATATAAGCAAAAGCACTAATGAAAAACAATCCTTCTACGGCTAGACCAAAGCTTAACAGGCTTAGTAAAAAGTCTTGTCGGGCCTTATCTGTTAATAGAGCTGGGTGTTTCATGCCGTGATCTAACCACTTATAACAAAAGTCAGCCTTAGCTTTAATACTCGGGATTTTGTCTATTGCTTCAAATGCTTCAGTTCGCTCTTGTTCGTTGTCTAAGTAAACATCTAGTAGCTTAAGATAACCATCTACGTGTACTACTTCTTCAAAACCTTGTCGAGTAATGTACATTCGATACTCTGGACTATTGACGTGCTTGTATAGGTTTTGTGTTACATTGTCATTGACGATTTCATCTCCTGTAGCAAAGAAAGCAACAATACGCTTAAGCATATGTAACTCGCCTTGGCTAAACTTACCTAAAGCTAGTTGCATACGATCTTGACTGAAGTCTAACTCTTGAACTGACCAAGTATTAGCTACACCTTTTTGGTAGTAGTCATAGTACTTGGGTCGTTGCATAGGACGTAGAGTTAGGTTACGTCCGATATCTAATATTCTCAATTTACTGTTATCCTAGAGTTTTTAACTCTTGTGATCTTGCCTATATCAAGAAGTCTTTCTATTTCTTGCTTAACGACAAGATAAGAATACTTATTATGGTTCACTGATTCTATTAAATCGTGATATCCCAGTACTCCCGCTATTTTAAGGTTATGTAGTATGTTATCTGTAAGGTTCATCAGTACAATAGAGGAAGCCAGCCCGAAGGCTGGCTCTTGTAGTTGGGTTATTGACAACTTTCACAGTTCTCTGGATTCTCCAGTGAACATGCTATTTTATCTTCATCTGGTATAGCTAATACTTTAGCAGATACTGTTTTACTTGCCGCTCTCGATCTCAAGTAATAAGTTGTCTTTACACCTGACTTCCAGGCGTGCATATACATACTTGATAGCTTACCTACGTTAGGGTTCTCAATAAATAAGTTTAACGACTGAGCTTGATCAATAAACTTATATCTGTCAGCAGCTAGATTAATCAATGACTTCATAGACAGTTCCCAGGCAGTCTTATAGATTATCTTGAGGTTATCAGGGATTTCATCAATCTCTTGAATAGACCCTTGTTTGTCTATTAGCTTGTTAAGCATCTGTTTGTTCCAAAGACCTAACGCTTTAAGGTCGTTAACCAAGTATTGGTTAATCTGAATAAACTCACCAGTAAGAGTCTCACGTCTAAATAGATTACTTACCAATGGTTCTATACCTTCGCTAGATCCTGTTATAGACCCAATTGTGGCTGTTGGGGCCACAGCTATTAACAAGCTATTACGTCTAGGATTAGGCATAACACTAGTAGGTTTAAAAGCGGGAAAAGGACCATCAACCGCAGCTAAAGCTTCAGAGGCTTTGACAGCTTCGTCCCATATGATACTAAACAGCTGTTTATTTAACATACGAGCTTCTTGTGATTCGATGCCTATCTTGAGCTTCATGAGAGTATCATGCCAGCCCATAGTACCTAGACCAATATTACGCCATTTGTTGTTTTGTTTGGCTGCACCTTCCAGAGGATAAAAGTTACGATCTATAACTCGATCTAACAACCTAATAGCTGTTCTGACTGTTTCTCTTAGTAAGCCTTCGTGTAGCTCTAAATAACCCTTAGAGTTATCAACGAACTTAGATAAGACTAGAGAGCCTAGATTACAGACGGATACTTCACCGGACTTATAATCCCTTACTTCTAAAATTTCGGTACAGTTGTGAGCTCTGAAACCATTAGCATCAAACTCTGATACAGAAGGAACTGTACAATCGTATACGTCTTCAAACCCAAACTTATACTTTAGAACTATTTCATCTACTTTAAAGTCTGGGTTTGAGTAGTCGCCTCCTTCTGACATCATTAGTTTATCACCAACGTTAAGGTTCTTTAATTCAGTCCAGATACCATCAGCCCTTAAGAACTTATGATCTTCTGTTGCTCTAACGCTTTTACCAGAGCTAACTACCATACAGTAGGTTTCAAAGTGGCCTGTTTTCCAGAAACCTTTATCTGTTGTTTCTTCTACTTTACCATTAACAACAAGACGTTGCTTAGATCCTACCAGGTCTTTAACCTGTTTAGGGCCATCTTCAGTAAGTGTCCATGTCTCACCCGATACACACAGGTTACTAGATGTGACAGGCATACCAGATATTTCGACTTGAGGATGATTGCGGTTAGCTAGATCCTTAAAGTTCATCCAGCCGTTACCAGTCTCAGCAAGAGTTGTCATCATGCGCTTGTATAGTTCACGAGCTTTTACTGTCTTGCGAGCTAGGCCAGCTTGTTCTGCATTTAAGTAAACTTGATTGAACTTCTCTCCCCAAGTGTACTTTAGTTCAGGTACATCACCAGGACAGAACAAAGACCAGTCTTGATCGTTATCTACTCGTTCCATAAACAGGTCAGGAATCCAGTTAGCTAAGTTTAAGTTATAGGTTCTTTCAGCCTCTAGACCAGTATTATCTCTTAACTCTAAGAAGTGTTCTATGTCAGCATGCCAAGTAGAAAGATAAACAGCAGCTGAACCCCGTCTCTTGCCAGCTTGATTCACAGCCTTAACAGAACTGTCCAAAGTCTTCAAAAAAGGTATCAGACCTGTTGATCTACCTTTAGTTCCGTTTATAAATGAACCTGTGGCTCGTACTTCATCCCAAGAAATACCTAAACCTCCTGCCCATTTAGACAATTGAGCAGCATCTGCGTAGGTTTGATAGATACCAGAGATACTGTCTTCTTGTACGTCCATAAGATAACAAGAAGACATCTGTGGATGAGGAGTGCCTGCGTTGAACAGAGTAGGTGTAGAGGGCATATAATAAAACTTAGAGATAGCATCATATGCTTCTTTAACTTCTTGAATCGTTTCTGATAAAGCTATAGCTACTCTCATCCAAAGATGCTGTGGTCTTTCTAATATTCGACCTGACTTATCTTTGAGTAAGTATCTGTCTTTAATTACAGACAACCCAAAGAATGTAAAGTTATCATCTCTATCGTGGTCTATTAATTTTTCTAATTCTAATTTATGCTTCTTTACAAATTTACGATATTGCTTGGTTACTTGATCAGTATTAAATAAAGCTTCAGTTACTTGCCATAAAGTATTATCTCTTCCAGCTTCTTTACTAATAGTCTGAGCTAACAGTCTAGCAGCAACATAGCCATAATTAGGTTCTTCTGCTATTTTGCCTGCACAAAGATTTATTGCTATTTCATCTATTTGTTTTGTTTGTATATTGTTCTGCAGCGAAGCGATAGTAGCTTGGGCTATTATCATAGGGTCTACGTCTGATAAGTTATTTGTTGCTCTCTGTAGACTTTTTAGTATTTTATTAAGATCTACTGCCTCAGTAGACCCATCACGTTTTGTGACGTTCAAGGGATATAACCTCTCTAATTTAGTGTGAACAGGCTGTGAAGTTTAAAGGTTATGTAGTTGGTATTTGTATACAGGTTAAGATTCTGATTTTGATATTTGCTTCCAGTCTATTAACGCTAGTTCTTGCTTAATTTCTGTATATTTAGCTTCTATAGCACTTGGGAGATTTATCAGCTTATCTCCATTGGTTAGTCCGTCTATAACAGATAGTTCTAGTATCCTCTTGATTGCCCTTTCAAGGCTACTGTGATAAGGACCAAATATTAGTTCCCATTCGCCGTAATCACCAGCCTTATATAGCTTATAAGACATACCTCCCCCTTTAACATCTGGGTAAGGCACTGAAGTATCTTCTGTATATTTCTTTCTTGTGTGTACAGCTACATAAGCTCTGTTCGTTGGTATCTGTATGCCATAAGTTTTATCTTTATTTACAGGAAGTATATTTCCTTCATCTGTTAGTTTTTGTTTCTTGGTCATTATTTAGTTTCTTTAGTTGGTTATTTATATAGTCTTTTGTATCGACTAGTATATCTAATTGAGTTTCTAAAACGCTTAAATCTCTTTTCTTACTAAAAGGTATTTCTTCGTACTTAAAAGGTCTTACTGACAGCTCTCTTAGTCTACCATAATAGTATTCTGCTTTGTTAAAGACGTGATTAGGAAAAGAGATTTGTATAGTTTCGTTTAACTTGTCTAGCATCAAAGAACTTTCTGAACTTTTATAAATAGTGTAGCTTTTAACTCTGTTAGGCCCATATTTTGTATCTCCTATTTCTTTTATGAGTTTAAGCAAAGGTTCATAGCAAGCTAAGTTAGTTAAAACTTTATTCGAATCTATTATTTTTTCTCTTGCGTATACTATTCTATTACTATCGCCGAGTGTTACTTCGGCTATTTGAGTTGTTATGTTCTCTAACTGCGTATCTATCTTTTTTAATAAATTATTAAAAAACTTATCTGTTATCACTAGGCTATTACCGTATGTTAACCGTCTATTGTAAACCCGCCTATGGCTCCTGCAGATGATTGTGAAGTAATAGCTGGGAGAGTAATAACAATACTTCCGTTTGACTCAGCTTTAATACCAGGTTCATATAAAGATCTTATACTGCCATTGCTATCGACTTTAGATCTTAGAATTGTTGTACCTGAAAAAGTCCCCGTTATTCTATTATTACTACCAGTTCCAGAATAAGAAACATCTATCCACGTTAAAACATGGATCTTACCGGGTTCAGCAGTTTTAGTAAGAACTAACGCAATATTATTAGTAACTGATCCGGATACAGACCAAGTAGTAAATCCATTCCATTCTAGGATACGTTTTAAGTAGTCATTAGTAGAGTTAGCTGAGGCTCCAGATAAATCACCAAGAGTACTTATAAGAGATGTAACTTTAGTCTCTAAAGAAGAATCATAAACTTTAAATCTATTTGTATCAAACAAAGCAGGAAAAGAACTCCCGTCAGAAATTCTAACGGGAGTTGCTTCAGTTGCTTGTTTATCATTTGATTCTGATAAGTCAGGCATATATTATATTATATTAATTGATAACCTTCAAGGTATCCGTATAGATCTTGAGCTAGAAGATCTAAGTTTTGACCTTTGATAAACAGTGTTTGTCCAGCGTTAACAGCATATTTAGAAACAAACTCGTATTGGTTGAACAAACTGGCGCTAGTATTGAATATAGGTAAGAATTCTATAGATGTAGCTGTATTGTAAGCAGTTCCTATAAGGATTTCAAATTTAGCTTTACCAGAAGAACTTACAGCTATTTTACTTAAGTAACCGTCAGTAGTAAAGGTAATAGAAGCTACAGCTCCTGAACTGCTTGCCATAGAAGCTACAGAACTCTGTATTCCTGTATCTCTAAGAGAAGTATAACCGGTTGGTATTCCATCTGCATCTGTATTATCAGGGTTAGTTACGGTAACTTGTAAAGGAGTCATAGATGCTTGACCCTGTACAGTTAGTACGCCTCCTGAAGGAACACCAGCAGTACCCGCGCCTACAACACGAGCATTAAGGTTACTTGCTGTATCTTGACTAACTTGAACCGGTGTCATGCCTGCTATACCTTGAATAGATATAACTCCAGCATCAGGAGTACCGGCTGTACCTTCACCAGCTACAGTAGCCTTTAAAAGATTTTTATCAGATTGGCTAACAGGAATAGGAACTGAACCTGTATCACCCTGTACGGTTACTACGCCACCATTAGGAGTTCCTGGCTTTAGAAAGTACTCTTTATCTGATTCTTTTATTACTTCTATATATCCAGATGTTTTAAAGCTTCCGTTGTCTATAGTATCTTTTAAGAAATCTTTAAATTCTTTATCTTCGTTATGAGTTTTTATTGTGCGACAACAGCTTAATTCTCTACTTACTATTAAACCTGTATTACTTTCAAAACTTAACTTTACTATATTATTGTTTACTTTTGTTTTTAGATTATTTAAAGCTTTTTTAATTGCATTAAAGTCACTTTTAGATTTCATTTTGGTTTCTTTTTACTCATAATAGCTTTTAACTCATCTAAGTTGTCTCTAAGGTCAGTTAAAACTTGTTGCCTGTTAGTTAAGTATTCTAATCGTTCTGCAGATATTTCTTTTGATTCTGCTTTTATATGCTTGTTCTCACGAATAGTAAACTCTACTAATTCATTATTTTCTACATGAAAGTATAGATAATCTAAATCAATGCTTTTTGAAGTATTATAGCTTTTTATTAGTTCTTTACCTAAATCTATAAGAGCTTGGTTATTGTTGTTATATTCTTCCTCTGTGAGTCTTGGGTAAGGGTAAAACTCATAAGAAAAATATTCGGTAATTGCGTTTTGGTTTAGATGTGTCGTTCGAGTAATATAAGAGTATCCGTATGGATTATAGGCTCTATATTTACTCATTGGAACAGTAGAAAAGCTTTTTGCTGGTAAACCTGTTGTTGCTATTAGTTCTTTATACTTAGTTTTCATTTTCTGAGAAGCTTTTTGAGTCAGTCTAGCAGTAACAATGCTATCTTCTGGTAAGACACTACTAACTATCTCTTTACTTACTTCATCTAGATCATAAGTTACGTAGCTTCTAAACTTATTAACTGATTGTATATAGTTACCCATTGTAGTTATTTAGTTCCTGTATTGTTTCTAAAATCTTTTCTTCTGCTATCTCTAATGGGCTGTCTGAATCAAGCTTATCTAGTTTATCTAGTAATGCTTGAATTATTGTATCAATCACAAAGGTTTTTTCCTTCTTAGTTTCTCTAGTCCCCTTTCTAGGCCTTCAACTTGGTTCTTTAAATCTTCTATTTTTTTGTTGTAGTTAAAAATCGCTTGAGCTTTTTCATTGTCGTTCATGGGTCTCTCCCACAGGTAATAGTCATTATCACCTTTATTAATTATGACTGCACCGTGTGGGACAGAGATTATACCCTTAGAGAATTTTCTTATAATAAAAACAGGTGAGTCTAGAAGTAAAGCAGACAGTTTAGTGTAAACACTATTTATTCTAAAAATTAAATCATTTTCTTTATAGTTACTATACGCCATTTTTTAATCTAGCCTGTACCCTTTCTAACTCAGTTAGAGTTCTACTTAGTTTTTCATACTTTTTATTATAACTAGCTTTAGCTTCTTCTAGTTCTTTTTCTGTTGCTGGCCTAAGGCCGTTTATATCCGTAGTTCTAGGGCCTTTTAAATAAAGATCAGTTAGTTTTAAAGCTAAATGGGATATTTCTTTTTCTATGTTTGCTAATTTTTTCTCTGTGCTAGAGCAAAGATTTGACATACTCCCATCCCTCTATTTTTATGTTTAACTTTTTAGCTTTTTCTAACTTAGATCCAGCTTTATCGCCAGCAATTAAAATAGTAGTTTGCTTATTAACGTCTTTAGAAACAGATGCTCCGTTGTTAACTAATATCTTTTCTATTTGATTTCTGGATATGCTAAAAGTACCTGTTATGCATATGACTTGATTATCTAACGGACCAGATAACTTTTCAGCTTGAGTTACTTTATTAGTATTAAAGAGTTTACTCAGGTTAGTAGCCCACTGGTTGGTATCAAACCAGTTTCTTATTTCTTGAGCTGTTTTCAGTCCTATACCTTTGATACTAACCAACTCGTCTACTGATGTTTTAGATAGCTCATCTAAGCTATATAGGAAAGCAATAGAAGAGGCTTGATCATGACCTAGGCCAGGAATACCTAAAGAGTGTAACAAGCGATTCCACGGCTGCTGTAGGCTTATCAAAAGGGCATCCCTTAGTTTGTTAGCTCTTTTGATTCCAAAGCTAATATTATTATGTTTGCAGTTGCCTAGCTTAGTAACCAAACTAGGTTCAGTTGTTAACCTATAAACATCTAATAAAGTCTTAAACCCCAGCTGGTTAACTAATATATTAATAGCTTCTTCACCTGTACCATCTACGTCTAGATTTGATTTGTTGAAGTTAAAAACAAGACCATCTATAATTTTTACAGGACAAGATACGTTATTGCAAACTAAATCAACTGAGAGCTTGTTTAAGGGCTCTGAGCACTCTGGGCAGGTAGTTGGTACCTTTAACTGATTAGACCCTGCTTCTAGGACCTTATAGACCTGTGGAATGATCTGTCCTGACTTGAATAACTCTACTCTAGACCCTTCTGTTATGCCTAAGTTGGTAAGTTGATCTAGGTTGTGCAGAGTACACCTTGTGACGGTTGTTCCATCCAGCTCTACTGGGTCAAATATACCAACCGGTGTTACTCTTCCTGTTCTTCCAGCTGACCATAAAATTTCTCTTAAGACTGTTTCTGCTGTTTCCGTCTTAAACTTTAAAGCTAAGCTGTGTACAGGGTATCTAGTTGTTGGAGGTAATCCAGCTAAGTCTTTACAATGTAAAACTATACCATCTATATCAAAGTCTAGGCTAGTTAGCCATTGTTGATATTGATTATTTAAGTCTTCGTAGTTTAGGCTATCTAGTTGTTTAATGTGGTCTCCTATAACTGTAACCCCTTTATCAGATACTGCCAAGTAGGGAATAAACATTAGATACTTTAGTAAGCTTGTATTACTTTGATTTTTCATTATACCAGTGCAAGCATTACGGCAGTTTACATATTTATCTTTATCATCTAGACTTTTATTAATTAACTCAAGATTGGCTCTGGGTAAGACTACTTCACCGCGTACTACGCCTAGGTGACTATATTTTTCATAAGCTTCTTTTACGCCTGGTATTCTTATTGCTTGTTTTGTTATGTTTTCTCCGTAAGAAACATTACTTACTAGCTTACCTCTAGTTAAAATTAAGTTTAAACTTTCTATAGACAAAGCTCCGCCGTCTAACTTAGGCATGACTATTAGATTGTCAGACCACTGTTTATTAGTCTTAAAATCAATCATGTCTTGTTCAGTATGAGCTTTGTCTAAGCTTAGCATTGGATACTTATGTTTATGAGTTCCTAAAGAACCAAAAGCCATCCAAGATTCACCAGTTAACTTTTTGTACTGTTTGACTAAGTTGTCATATTCTTGATCAGTTAAACTTGGGTTTATAACAGTGTTATCATAATACTCTTGATCAGCTCCAGAAAGTTTCTCCCTTAGGTCTTGTATATTCATCTTCTTCCTCATAGTCTAATAGGTCGTAAGTTAACTCATCTATTTTTTTATTAGCTAAATCTATGGCTCTGGCTAAATAGTCAGTTTCTGGAGTTTCTAGCTCGTACGTACCCTGTATATATGCTTTTTTGTCTTTGAGGTACATACACAAAGGAGTATAGAATTTGCTTTTTAGTTGGATATCATACACAACTCTATCTTCTGGTATATGTAAATCTTTAAAAGCCTTTAGTAGAAGAACATCAAACTTTTGTAATAGTTCATTAGGTAATTTAAACACTTTATGGTCATAAGTTATAAAACCATTGTAAATTTTTATTAGGTTATAGTTACACACTCGTGTAGGTACTTCACTAGAGCTTTTATGACCTATATGTGAAGTTAAGGCAATATGGTCAGGCTCAGGTTCTAAAGTTTTTGGTAAATTACTATATAGGTCTAGCAGCTCTCTAGTTAATTCCGGAACAAAGTTATAAAACTTTATAGTTCTGTTTGACTTTCCGGTTAATAGTTCAGTTACTGTTTCGTTTAAAAACTTTTGATAGAGTTTTAATTCGTACCTTAGTTTAAGTTCTTCTTTAATTTTCATGTACTATTACTCTTTATCTCGCAGTAAGCCTAATATGATTTTATTTTTTATTAGCTTTTCTAGGCTCTCCAGTTCATCAATTTCAGAGATATCTGGGTAGACTAAATCATTATATGTATGTTCTAGTTTTTTAGTTACTAGGTTAAGCTTTACAACACTAGTTTCTTCAAGTATCCCTGTATAGCTTTGTAGCGTATGAAAATCTTTATCTGTTAGATGTGGGTGCTTAAGCCCTCCGCTGTAAAGTGTTATTTTTTTAATTTGTAGACCATTAAAAATAATATTAAAAGTGTTAAAATGGTCTACGCTTGTTATGTCAATGATTTTAGTTCTTTTGCAAAGCCTTCCTAGAGATGAATCAATGGCTACTCTGGTTTTTTCTTTTTGTATGACTTCAAGGAGATGGCGAGATAATGTGCTTATCCTATTGAATAAATGCTGTTTTATTCTACTAGCTTTTTGACTCACTGGCTGTCTCCTTACTTTATTTTATGGGTTTATTAAGCTTATTAAAGTTGTCAAACTAGTCTCTAATTTATCTAATTCTCTAATTTTGTTTTCTAGCTCTTCTATCAGACTGTTGTCTAACTTAACTGTTCCTTCGCTTTCAAAGGAAATTTGAGCTTTGATTCCATTTTTTGTAAAGGTTAAACGCGGAATAATAATATTGTCTGTTCCTATTTCTTTTTTAGCAAGATCACAGACAGAAGCGTAGTTTTCTACTTTATACCAGGAGTGTTTCACTTTTACATGCGGATAAAGAGGTTCGTTCTCTATAATATACGGGCAGTTGTATATTTTTTCTGCTTCTTTTAATTCATCAATTAGATCTTTGACTTCTTTAAATTTGCTGCTGTTTAGTGTTTTAGTTCGAGTTTTAGTTTTACTTGTGCCTAAAGTCGCAGCAACAGTGTACTTACTTAAGATATTAGTTAATCTATCTTTTTCTATTGTTATGTTATGTACTAACGACATGTAGTAATTCTTTAAAGTTGAAGTATTAATACTTCTTTTAATCGCTGACGGCGTTAAGTTAGTCAAGTTGTGCTTGCTCCAGTTTATTGTTATACTCTATAAGCTTTTCTAAATTAGCTATTCTATTATCCAGCTCGGTTATAAGTTTTTGATCGAGTTTACTAGTAGATTCCGTTTCATACTTATAACTAACTTTTATTCCATTTTTGTTTAGTAAGTATTCCGGATATGTTACCGTATTAACCTTAACTCTAACAATAGGTTTTATCTTTTCTAGCAGTACATCAATATTTTTGTTAGTTTTAGGACTTCCTAACCTTATAAAGTTACTGTATAAATATGACCCGAAGTATAATCCGTTTTCTAAGATACTTGACTTATTTACCTCATCCAATAATTGTTGTATCAATGGATAATCTTTTCCTAGATAGGTTTTAGTCTTAGTCTTAGTTGTTATTCCGCCAAGTGTTGTGTTTATAGTATACTTAGCTCTTATAAGTTCTAGTTTTACCTTTTCAGCTAGTAGTATGTCTTGAGTTGATTTTTTTATAGAGTTTTTTATGCTGCTTATAGGTTTTAACATCTTAGTCATTGCTTTTAACCACCATTGGTTGTGAACTTTTATTTATTGTCCAGTTGACCCATAAGCTCCTCTAGAGCTTTGTGGTTTGTTAGATAACTTATTTATCATCCATAAGTTTTCTACTGGTCTTTCTAGGAAAGTAATTTGAGCTATACGATCATTGGCTTTAAGGTCTATATCTTTAAGAGACCAAGCCAGTATTCCTATTTCCTTACAATAAGATTCGTCTACCCAGCCTTGATGTATTACTAGGCCTTTTAAGAAACTAGAGGTTCTGTCTGATACCCAAATCCACCAGTGATCAGGTAAGCTCGCGTATACGCCAGTTGGTATTATTGTTGGGGTAAAAGCTTTTAAACTCATATCTTCTTTGACAAAGATGTCATATCCTGTATCAGTTTGATTAGCTTTCTTAGGAAATAGTTCTGGCTTTTCAGCCCATAATCCGTGTGTTTCTAGGTCTATCATATTTGTTGTTAATCACCATTTGTTGAGTATTATCTGTGGCAAGGTTTGTTCAGACAAGAGAATCATTTGATGAGATGTTTCCTCCTGGTGTGGGAATAGATCATGACCGATTTGAAGCATTAGAAGTGCTCGCCAATGATAGATTTAAAGATCATACTATTCTCGGTAAACGTCCAAACCCAACAGAGCTAACTAGAAATGTAAACTCTAACTTCTATTTGTTGGACGATGCTAAGGGGTTTTCGCTAGACCGAGCGTTTGCAAAACTTAAAAATGCTGCTCGTGCAACTAATAAAACTCCTGTTATGGCTTTAGAGGCCCATGGCAACTCGAATGGTATTTATCTTCCCAACACACGAACAAAAACTAAAGAAGTTTTTCTTTTACAGCATCTTGAGAAGATAGCGAGAAGTGCAGGGTTTTTGCAAAATGAATTAATTCTAGTTATGGCTTCTTGCAATTCAGCTGCTTGGTCTAATTCGAGGATTAGTGATATCCCGTTAATGTTAGCTCCTTCACTAGTACCTTCTTTTAGTGTAAAGCCAAAAGAAGCAAGTTACTTTTTTAGAAATGTTTTTGTTAGAGATTCTAAAGTTTTCACGGGTTCTGCTATTTTCCGTGGAAGACTCCCCCAAGAAAAACCATTTTTTGATGTTGTTCATACCCCCAGCAGTATCAAAAGCAAGTGGGTGCAGACTGACAAGAAAGATTTTCCAGGGAGTACCCTTAATAGCATTAATCTTAACTTACTTGGTCTTAATAAAAAAGCTATTACACCTTTAAGCGCAGCTATTCAAGAATCTAACAGTCTATACCAAAACGCTACTTCAGTTTCTTATATACTTGGTATGGGTATCTTAGACTTAGAAGATAGGTTTAGGTCTAAAGAAGAAAGTTTATATACAGGTTTAGGGTTATCTTTTGGTTTAATTGGTGCTAGTTTAACAGGTAGATTAGTAGCAAAAACAACAGGTTCTGTTAGTCTTAACGTTTATGATTATTTGCCTGGTGTAAACTTACCTAGGCCTATACCTAAGCGTAGCTTTAAGTATATCTCTGTAAGATCTGATTGGCTTACTACATCAAACTTAACTAATCTTAATATTCCTCTTCCAGACTTTCCTCCAGAAGCCCCTCCTTTACCTAGAGGTGTACCAAGACCAATACCTCATGGTGTTACTTTTTATAACTATCCTGGTTTTAGACTGTCTAGTCTTTTAAACGAAGAGCCTGTTTATCCAGGTAAGCCTAAGTATAAATATACTAGAGGTATAGGTTATTTGCCTCCTATGCCTCTTCCAATGCCGGATGTACCTCCTATACCTGATCCAGGTAATAGGCTAGATGATTTAAAATTTAGTTTGGGCAGAAACTTAAAGCCTTGGGCTTTTGAGAATGGTTCTAGCCTTTTTGATAACTTAAGTGGACCTAAGTATAATCCACCTCCTGTAGCTCCTAGAGCTCCAGAGATAACATTAGTTCCGTCAACTCCTAAACCTAAGCCTCCAACTATAATTATGGAATCTAAGCCTAGGCCACCTGTTATTTCAATGGATAACAAGCCTCCGGGTATTACTGTTGTTATAACAATGGATAGTCCAGAGCCTGTAGGTACTGTTATAGAAGAGCCTAATCCTAAATCTAAAATTAGAGTAGTGTTATCTCCTAGGTATACTCCAGAAAGTCGTACAAGGCGCAGGGACAGGCTTGGATCTCCTAAAGGTACTCCAAGTACTCAAGCTACTCAAGAGGCCCTTGCTGGTCACCCTAGAGGCTTTAAACAGCTATCTCGTGTTGGGCTTATAGCTGCTGGTTTGACTATTACAGGTTTAGGTATTTATGCTTTAGCTAAAAGTATTTCTGGGATTAACTTGAATGAAAGTAATAGACAATTTAATACTGGGTCTGGTATTGGGTTACCTTCTGCTTCTAGTACTATTAGTGCTGCTAATCCTAAAACTTCTCCGCAAGCTGATTTAAGATCTTTATCTTCTGGTATTAGTTTACAGGTAACAAAAATAGTAGATGCTGATACTTTACAGGTTGCACAGCTGGGTACAGTTAGGATCCTAGGTATAGATACGCCTGAAACTGATCATGGCAACTTCTGGGATAATCTATGGGTTACTTTAACAGGCGATAATCAATATGCTTGGGGTAAGAAGTCTACTGATAGATTAAGACAACTAGCCCCTGTAGGTTCTACAGTTAGAGTAACTCCTTTTGGTAAAGATACTTATGGTCGTACTCTTGCTGCTGTTGGGGCCAATGGCGTAGACGTTGCCTCAACCCTAGCTAGAGAAGGCTATGCTATTCCTTTCGGTTGGGATCTTCCCCCAGGTTTAGCTGCTAATATTCAAAAAGCAGCTTTACAGGCTCAAGCTGAAGGTATAGGGGTGTATAACCTAAAAGATGGCCTAGATACTTACCCTGATTATTTTAAAAACAAGAAAGGTCTTAAGCAGTTCCCTAGAGGTCCTATTTCTAATAAAGTTTATCAAGATAACTTTAACTTGGGTAGCTTTGCTCTAGCCCCTACTTTTGTTAATAGTCAGATTCCTGCGTATAAGATTGGTTTTAATGTTAGCCCTAGAGCTCAAAGACTAGCAGAAGACCTAGGCGTAATAAAACAATTCGAAGAGTCTACTGGTTTAGCCACTTATATGTATATGGCCTTACACAGTAGATTTTCCAATAAGCCTTTTAATATTGGTAATTTAACTCCAGAACAAAATAGAGATTTGTTAGCTTCTGCAGAGTTTGATAAGCTAGTAAAAACTAGAACATGGGGTAACATGTGGCTTATCAGACAAGAAGGCACTAGAGGTCTTTTAGATTCAGGTCTAGTTAAGTTGTCACGTAAGTTGGATAAATATTTTGGTACAGTTGGCTTACAACAAACAGATGCTAATGGAGAACCTATCTCTTCCGGTCTAGCTCATTGGAGCTTGTTGGGTGCTTACGATAACGTTACTAATTTAATCTTAAACACCGCTAACTACGCTTGGTTAACTATTCCTAGCTTAAAGATTGGTTCAGCGGTTGCTAATAAGATAGCTAGTGTAAACCAATCTCTTGCTGGTAAAACCGGTATCTTAGGGCGCATAGGTAAGTTTACTTGGGGTACTCAGTATGTAATGAGAAGAGCTGCTGCCCATCAAGCTTATAACATAATTAATTCTACTGGTCTAGTATTTAGAACCATAGACAGTTTAACTGGATCAGATAAAGGAACTAAACTGCAAGAGAGGCTACTAGGTGTATTTAGTAAAGATCCCATAGGTATCAAAGACCAAGGAGCTTTTGGTAAGTCAACTCGTATAGGTGCTGGCAGAGAAGTTCCTATGCCTGAGAGCTTTAATGCTAGACTATTGGCTAGTTACGAAGCTATACAAGGCTTTACTGCTAAGATTCCAATACTGAGTTCTCTATCTGAAAAGGGCTTTATAGGGGGATTCTTTAAAGTTTTTGGTTGGGATCATTTTGCAGAGGTAAACAGAGCTAGAATAGGAGTTTTAAGGGGAACTTATAGAGATAAGTTTAATACTTCTGGATCTGTTTTAAAGTCAGTTGTTCATACTGGATTAAATACTACCCAAGATGCCGTAAACACAGTCTGGGTTGGTATGAAACGTCTAGGTATGTTATTTACTGGTTCTGATGAGTTTATTAGAGCTTCTCAGTACGATCAAAAGATAGCTAGACTAAGAGAGCAATCTAATCCGATTGCTGCTCGTAGATATGAAAGACTGTCTCACGTTAAGACAGCTGGATTACAGTCTTATATCCATCCTGAAGGGGCTAGAGGATTTTCTTCTGGTAACTTACGTAAAGTAGCTCTAATCGGTATACCCTTGTTAATTGCCAACACAATTATGGGTCAACTAGGTTCTTTAGGTAGAGCTTCGACTTTTGCTCAACAACAACAGATGTCCAGATACGAAAGACTAGCTAATGGTTTTGGAGGCTTTAATTCACAAGCTAATATCACTAGACCTGAGCTTAATCAAGAGATAGGTATATCTCCTTGGTTAACTAACCCTTTTAGTTATGGCTTTGGGGCTAATGGCTTTACTAAGACTTTAGACATGTTAATTGCTCCTTTTGCTCTTCCGTTAGCTTTAGGTTCTTATATAACACAACTTGGTTATAATTGGTTAACCAGCAGATCTATTAGCGGTATGTCTAGCAACAATCAGATGGTTTCTGAACAAGGAGCACTTACTGATGCAGCAGCTAGATTAAGTGCTTTACAGGCTAGCTCTCCTGCTGCATCTGACTTGATGTATATACATGCTAACCTAGGATTGGGATCTCAGCATGTGGATAAGACTGGTAAACTAATAACTTCTCTGGCTTTACAGGGTTCGGTTGCTGATACCTTGTTTACACCGACAATGGCTATGTCTTTTGTTAGAGACAAAGCTATGATTAGTTTCTCTCTGCAAGGCCCTGTACAGTTGCCGGCTGGTTTTACTCTAACAGCTCCTATAGCTTTCCAGAAGCGTAAGAGATTAATAGGTGATAAATCAGAATCTAAATGGTTTACTTTCCAGAAGACAGGTAATCAAGCAGTAGATGCTTTAGGGCAGTTTACTTTTGGGGCTGCTAACTTTATTGCTACTGGCGCAGCTAAATTAGCTTCTACTTCTCTTAGAGTAAGTGGTTATCTAAGCTTAGGTTTGCTTGATGTTCCAGCACTAAACCAAGCTGCAGATCAGATAGACATACTAAACAAAGATTACGAGTTTGGTGCTTGGGTTTACGGTTCTACTGGTGATAACCTTCTTAGGGCTGGTTATTACTATGGTGGTTTACTTGGTTTGGGTCTAGGCACTAAAAAAGTTGTTAAGTACACAGCTTCTAAGTTATTAGATCGTTATGGGCATAAGATACTTAATAAGCTAGGAGATCCCTTAATTGCTAATGCTCTTGGTCCCGATAAGAATATAGGTTCTAGGTTAACTAGGGCCATAGCAGATGGTACTAGAGATACTTTAGGCTATCAAGCTATCAAGTTAGTCGAGCGGTCTGCTGTTACTATAGCTAAGTTTGGTGTGTTACCTTTAGTTGTTATGACTAAGGTACCTTATGCTTTCTTAAAAACTGTTGTTAATATACCTATGGGCGTGATGGCCCTTAAACAGAATCAAGTTAGACATATAGGTTCTGATGAACTTATGACTTTCTGGGAGCGCTTAAAAGCTTCTACTGTTAATGCTTTTTACGTTGGTAAGTCTAACTGGGGAGAGCAAGTTACTAAGACAATCAGAGATGCTAAACAAGACTTTTACATACCAGACGATCAAATAGATAACGTCTTTAAGTATAAGTTTAAAGGCTACCTAGAGCCTATGAATAAATTATCTGGTGTTATGTCTAAAGCTAAAGCTAACATAAGCCCTAAGCTAGGCAAGATAGGTTTAGCTGCTTTGGGGGTTGCTGTTGGTGCTGAATTATTACTATCTGTTGCTGATCCAACCTTTAGGACTAAAGTTTACAATAAGGTTTATAACCTAAACTTTGCTGGTGGTTATTATGTTTCTGGCTTAGCTAAGATACTAACTAGACGTGGAGAGCCTATTAATCCAGATCCTAGCGGATTACAAGACTTTGCAGCTATGCCAGGCTTTGGTACAGGCACTAAATCTGTAGCTAGAACTGATCAAGGCTATGGTGTATTTGCTAATATTTTAGATAGCTTTAAAAGTGTCTTTAGTGGTTTTTACTGGCAAACAGTTCAGAATTATATTGGTAACTCTTCAGGGGGCTTAACGACTATCAGAGTAGGCGAGGATGAAGTATTAATTGGTGGTGCTTACTGGCAAACTAGAATGCTAGGTTCGCCTTTCGTTGGAACCATTGCTAAAAAACTAACTGGTACTAAAGATACTCCTACTGAAAGGTTAACTCAAGAGATTCCTATAAGATTACTAACAAATAATTGGATAGGTTCTAGAGTTTCTTTAAGAGATAGTGGAGACCCCCTGAGACCTAAGTCAGGTACTATAAGAAAGCTATGGCACCATAGTGCTCCTAATCAATCTAGGGCAGTTAACTTGGCTATAGGACAGCGCCAAGCGCTAACTAACTGGGTTTTATCTACTGATCCAGCCGATGCTACAAGTTATTTCTTTACTAGAGCTACTCATGACGGTAAAGGCTCCAGAGTTATACTAGATTTTTCAAGTATTGGTAAGATAGCTCACAGAGGTCCTTTAGGTCTTGACGTAAGAAACATGACTATTGGTAATGCTCTAAAGGCTCTTGGCTTAGACCAACACATGACTAACCTGTTATCATCTACTGGAGAAATAAGTGCTGAAGAAGCTGTAGATGCTGATGTGTTTAATAACAACAGTGTCAAGAGATTAGGCATGACTCCTCACGAGATGCAGAACTACCTGTCTCAGTCTTTCTACGGGTCTATGATTGGTTTATCAATGGTATCTCTAGCTGTGTTCATACCCTATATGGTTATGAAAGAGTATATGATTAAGGCTGTAATGTCTAAAGACGCTTCAGATCCTAATAAAGCGTTTAGTATGACTTCTAGAATGCAAGACTTTACAATAAGATCCGTTAAACAAACAGTTCCTAAGGTTAGTTATGCAGCAGTATCTCCTGGCCCTGAAGGACCTTTTAAGATATATGATTCTAATTCTACTTCTAAGTATATTAGATATTTGATTCAGGTCACTGATCCCAACTCTGGTGTTTCTACAGTCTATGGATTTGGTAATCAAGCCTTTGAATATGCTCAACCCTTAAAAGGTCTGTTTAATCTCAGATCAAATATAGATCATACTTTCTTTGTTAGAGCTTATCAGGCTGCTAGTAAACTTAATAGTTATGTTGGCGGGCCAGGAGTTAAGACAGTTCATAACAGTATTGATGCTCATTTGGCTGGTGGCCTTAACAACCAAGATTTACAAGCTGTGCAAACTACTCGTAACATACACGATATGTTAGAAGCACGTAGAGCTATAGGGTCTAACTTGTCTAACTTTGTTGTTAGTGCTAGAGCAGAAAAAATAAGACTAGAGATAGAAATGGCAAATCTAAGACAAGACATAGATATGCTAAATAATACTTCTCCAGGGTCTAGTCACATAGCTAGAAAAGCTTTACAGTTAGAAGAACTAAATAAGCATGTATTAAAGGTTGATCAAGCCATACAGGCTTCTAATGTAAGATTAAACATGTTACAAGACTTAGATGCTAAAGTAACTGTTACTGACATTAACGGCAATAGAGTTCAAGTTACTTTAGGTGAGCTGCTTGATGCTTCTAGTAGGTTTAAAGGAGGCGTACAAAAGGGCTTCATGGCTCAACTTAGAAATAAGTTTGGTTATAAAGATCATACTAAGAGTTTAGTAACAGCTGCCTTAACTGAAGAAGTATCTATTGGCAATGTTAAGTTACATATGCATCAGGTATTAAAAGCTGTAGCTGAAGATTCTTATAACTTACTTGGAGCCTTTAACATGGAATCTATAAGTAAGTTTGGCTATAACCCTGCTAACCCTGGATCAATTAGATCTGATTTACTTGGGCCAGGGCTAAAACAACTGTTTAGTCAATCTGTTAAGCAGCAAGGTATTTTAGCTTTTAGTCCAACTAATATTAGATCTACTGTTAAAACTTGGTGGAGTTCAGCTAGAGCTAAGGTTTGGATGCTTGGTGTTTACGAAAGTATAGCTGAAGGCATTTCTGGTAGATCAGCTAACAACCAGCTCAGGGCTGTGGAAAAACTAAGGTCAGAGGTATTGACTAGCTTAGAAGAACTAATGTTTAAATACACAGGATCTTCTGGGTCTGTTATTCGCGACTTTGCTGAGTTTAGAGCTAGCTACTTAAGTACTAACGCTTCTGAGCTGGCTAGTTTAAGTCACCGTGAACAAGAACAAAAGATACTTGAAGCTTTTGAGAATAGGCTTAAGACAGACGTTAAAGCTTCTGTTACATCTGGTCAAATGGGATCTTTTGAAGAGGATATGGCAGGTAGAACTAAGACAGCTTTAGACTCGTTATCTGATAAAGCTGTTAAAGCAGAATTAAGCGCTCAGTTAAGAGAGCGCTGGACAGGAAGACTTACTGCAGGATCTAGATTTGTAACAGGAAGCTTAGGTATATTAAGTATAATTGGTGGTGTAGCTAGCCTTCTTGCCCCATCTATGGATGTTAGTGTTATGAGAATGTCTTCTGCTTCTCAGCTAGAAAAAGAGGCTGCAGCTAATGCTTTTATACCAGACGTAGTTAAGTCAACTGCTACCCTTGGTTTAACTGGTGTATCTGTCTTGGCTTTGTCTGCTGGTGCAGGAGCTCTGCTGGCAGCTAGAGAATCAGGAATAGGTATAAGTAGTTTGTTAAGATCAGCTCCTAAAACTGTTTATACCTCTGGTATACAAAAACTAGCAAGTATTAAAAATCTAGCTAAACCTGGCAAATATTTGCAAATTGGTACTAAAGCTGTTATGGTTGCTCGTAGTGTTATCGCAGCCGGTCTAGCTGGTGCTGCTGCTTTAGGTTTATCCGGCACAGCTGCTTCATTAGCGGTAGGTTTAGGAACAATGGCTGTAGCAGGTTTAGTTTATGCTGCTATGAATACAGATACTGCTAAAAGATTCTTTGATAAGTTCTCTATGCCTAATCTTTCTAAATCTATAGCTAATAGCTTTTTAGGAGCGATAATTGATCCTACGGGTACTTTAGAGATAGCTTTATCTAATTATGTTGAGACAAATGTTATGACTCCTCCCAAACAAGGAGAGTCAGGATTAGTAACTGGCTTAAGAAGTACTTATAACTTTATCCTATCAAGCTTTAACCCTGTTAATGACCTTACAAGACCTGAAATATTTGCTGGTAGATCTAACTTTGGTTCTCTAAGTTTAACAAATAAAATAATGTCTAGGTCACCTATCTGGTACGGTAACATGTATGATCTTTTACAAGACCGTGTACGTAACCAAGAAGCTATGGTTAAAGGTTCAGCTCATCAGTTCTTACAGCAGTGGTTACACCCTTACAATAAAGGATCTGATCAGTATGATTCTACTTATTCTGATTTTGGTGATCCTGGTTCTGTTATGGATAATTACAGGCCTAGTAAGCTAACAGGTATAGCTGCTGATCAACAGCTTGTTAATAGGGCTTTTTACAGTCAGAATGTTTTAACTTACTTACAGACTAGACATGATAATTGGGAAATACAAAATAATCAAGATAAGGCCTCTCAAACAAGCTATAGACCTCAAACTTCTTACTCTGGATTTGGCCCTAAAAACTTAATAGAGTCTGGATCAGTTAACATATACAGAATTGATGAATTTGCTCCTATGGGATCTTTGTTTAGTAACCAAGTTGGTGTAAAGCTGTCTTCAGGTCCTGCAGGCAATAGTTCTTCTTATAGACCTGTAACTCCTAATAGTCTAAACAATGTTACTCGCTGGACCTCATTAGTTAATGAAGCAGCTAAAGAGTTTAACGTTGATCCTATAATTATGTTAACAATCATGCAAAAGGAATCAGGAGGTAATCCTAATGCTCGCAGTTGGGTAGGTGCTCAAGGCTTGATGCAAGTAATGCCTTTCCATTTTAAGCCAGGTGAAAATGGTTATGATCCTAGGACTAACTTGCGTGTTGCTGCCAGATATCTAGCTGGTGCTAAAGCTGCTGGTGCTACTAATATGTTTGAAGTAGCTGTGTATTATAACGGCGGTGCTGGAGCTCTAAACGAGTGGAAGCGTACTGGTACTTTTAGATACTCTACAGATAGAAACTCTAGATACCAACAGACTTTACCCTACGCTAGATCAATGGCTAACCAGTATAACAATATGGCTAGACAGCTAACTCAACAGCGTCTAGAAGCTCAGCAGGCCCCCGCTGTTCAAGCTGAACATATACCGGTTAATTCTCAAGGTCAAAGCTTAGATAACTCCAATGTTCCTGTTATGTCAGCCTTTACTACAGCTTCTTTACAGGCTACTAGAGCTGGCTTTAATCACAGGCTAGAACATAACTGCTTCTTGTTCTCCGAAGCCCTCTTAAAGTCTAAAGGTTTAGCTGGCTCTGATTCACGTCAAGCCAGAGAAATGGCAAATGTTAGAGGGCAGTCGTTAAACAATCTCCAGGCTATGATTAATCAAGGGCAATTGCAACCAGGTTCTGTTATTTGGATGAACAACAACCCTAGTAGTTTTTCTAGCTCGGGGGCTAGACATAGATTTAATAGATCTCTTGATTTTGAAATATACAAACATCACTGGATAGTTTATTTGGGTAATAACCAGTGGGTTGATAACGTTTCCATTAAAGGAGGTTCAGGAACCTTTACTACTGAACAGATGATTCAGGCTTATAACCGTAACGGTAGAGTCATTTACAAGATCTTTTTGCCTACTACGACCTCAGGTAAGCCAGTAAGGCTACAGCCCATTATACTGCCTGCTGGGGATAATCATATCGCCCCAACAGTTAATCCTTCTGGTGTGAGCGTATCAGCTAATGGTATAGTAGCTCCAGTATACAATCATGGTGAACAGAACTTAAGTCTTGTTGATAATAGAACAGGGTCATGGGATATTACTAACCCACGACCCGATAATCACTTTTGGGGAAGATACTAGGCTGAAGCTAGTAATTTAATTGCTTGTATAAGCTTTAAAGTTTTACTCATCTCTTCTTCTTTTTGGTCTAGTACAGCTAATAGTTGTGTCTTATGGTTTTTCATAAGATATTGTATATCTTCTGTTTTTCCTGAAATCAATATATCTTCAACTTCTTTAGTTGTCATTTATTTTACCTTCACAGTTGCAATCAACACAGCAACTGTCACTCATCTTTCCTACTCCTCCACAAGTTGTGCAGTAGCATATAGGACAGAAACCTTCATCATCTTTACAGTCTTGGTTATTACACGACATATTACGTTAAGAATCCTTTGATATCAGGGTTGTTTTCTAGCTCTTTTAAAACTAGTTTACGAACTGAATCATCTACTTTACCTAGTACGTTTAAGATAGTCTGAATAGCTATTTTATGCATTTGTAGCTTTTCTGCTCTTTCAAGAATATCAGCTGCCATTGCAACCTGTTTTCTTTGTTCTGCTATGTATTTACCGTATAGCTCAGGATTATCTTCAACTAAGTCTGCCATAGCTTGCGTTTGTCGAAATAGCTTTTCCATGTTGTCTTTTAGGTTAAAGACAGAGTTTTGATCCATTAGTCTAACCAGCTCTCGCTGCTCCTCAGCTGGTAAACTATCAAATTTATCTAACCAGCTTTTAACTGTACTATGGGATAAGGCCATCATATCGCAGATACGAGAGATAGAGAAACCTCTACGCCTCATATCTAATATTTCTGAACCTAACCCTATTCTTGATACTTTACTGTTTACTATTAGATTCTTGCTGCTCATCTTTTAATCTCTTTAAAAAAGATTCTAAAAGCATTATCTTATCTGTTAGGTCTGTAACATCATCAAATTTAACTTGCTTATCATCTATATCAATAGTATAGGATCCTAGCAATGTTTTATGGTTAACGTACTCTAAGACTAGATCACAAGCTTTATTTAGCTTGCGCTTATAAGTAGTACTATCTACGTTCATAGTATCAGCTATTTGAGTTCTTGGTAATCTTGATTTGGTAAAGTAAAATAGAGCTTCGTTTAACTCATAGTTAACGTGCCTTATTTCGCTTATGCCTTGTTTGATTTGTTCGTACGAGTAAACATTTCCTTTTGGATCAGTAAAATCTTGTTTATAGGGAAACTGTTCTCTTAAGTACTTTAAGAAGGGGCCTCTAACTGGATGTGGTGCAGGCATTTCATATCTCCATATAGTTGTCTATATAGATATAATACATGCCTGCACACTTTTGTCAATACCTAAATATCAAGCCAAGGATGACAATTTTTTATGTAAGGACAGTATCTAGTTCCTGTAGAGAGTTTTTTAATACAAGGAGAGTTATAGGCAAAAGGATCTCTTTTTATAAAGACTTTATTTTCTATAGCTTTAATAATTTCTAGCTTAGTATCAACAACTTCTTGAGCGTAACTATGATCGTAGTTAGCTAGAACTAGCTTTCCAGATTTAATGTGGTTTATTCCTATTAGATCTGGTTTTTCTCCTGATAGTTTATGTACTGCCCACCCATATAATAAAAGCTGGTGGTGTCTTTGAACTTTGTAAATCTCTGGTGGATCACCAGAAGATGTTTTATGATCTATAATTGAAAGCTTACCAGATTTAGTTTTAGAGATTAAGTCTATATAGCCGTTAAGAAATACATTATCTTTTAATTTTATTTCGTTATTTATCTTTAAAATCTTGTATTTATCATTGGCATCTTTCCACATGGGGTGAGGACCGTCTTTAGTTGTCCCTACTTCTAGGTTTCCCTTTTTAAACGGTTTACTGGGATCCACAGGATCAGCAGCTTGATAAGTAGCCTCAGATAAGCCCATTTCTATTGAATAAACTTCATGTATATCTTTAGGATTTTTATAGTTATAACATAAGAAACTAGCCTGACAGAAACAATCAACTGCAGATACGTCTTTCCACAGTTGGCTCTTTTTAGATAGCTTTAGATCCAATAAAGCTTTTCTTTTATGGAAATCAGTTTGAGCTAATTCTTGTTTAAACTCTGCCAATAACTCCGGTTTAGTTGCTGTTGCGCCTGATCTAGTCCTTAGGGCATCTTTTCCTATGTAGTCTGGCCTAGCTCTTAAGTATAGATTACCTGTTAAGGATGCTAAATACGTAAACTCAGTAAACTGATCATACATATTATAGTTAGTTAGCATTTGCTTCCAAGCAGCTGTAAAGTAATCATATGGATTCAGATCTGAAGTATTACCGTAAAAGGACTCTAAAGCATCATGTACCCAGGAACCTACTGTAGTTTCAATAGACACTTCAGGTGGTACATCGATTATATCAATGTATTTATACTTAAATTTATAAGAGCATTCTAGATAGGTATCTAACTTAGAAAAGCTATATAAACTTATATTAGTCTTCGACATTTATTTCCTTAAGCAGGAATTCTTGATTACACACTGTACACTTACAAGATAGTAAACCGAGACCTGTCTTACTTGTTGTAGAGGGTCCAACACAGGTAGGACAACTTACTTCATCTGAGTTTAACTTGTTGGGTAAGAAAGCCTTTGCTAATATTCTAGCAAAAGCTTCCGCCCTTAAAGTTACTAGAAAACTTCTTTCTTTACCAGCTTTAGTTGGCATGACTAGAAATTCGTTTGTGTTGGGCTTTACATACTTAGCTTCAACTTCATGAAACACTTTATGGTGAGCCCAACCACCTACTCTATATTTACAGTCAGACTTCATGTCCGGTATGTTAAAGTTTTCTACATCTTGTTCAGATATACCTATGTCAGCCCCTCTTAGTATTCTTTTAGCTTTGAAACCAACTTTACGTAAAAGGTCTCTCCAACCCTTTTCTAGCTGGGCCCAAGCTTTAGATTTTTTACCTGCGGGGGTTAAAGCTGACATTAGTTGTTTTCGTTATCTCCGATAGTTACAATCTTAGATGCAATTAGTTCTATTCCATGTTCAGTTGTTCTAAACGTTACTTCTGTTGCGTTTTCAAGAGGCGTACCTGCTAGTCTAGAAGGTGAGATAGATATTGTGCTATCGACCTTACGAGTGATAACTGCTGACTTGAAGCTATTACGAGTTGATGTACTTGTTTGTACCATGTTCAGTACCGGCATAGATAACTTATTTAGTTGAGCATGAGTCATTAAAGCGTTTACAAGGGTTGGAGTCTTATAGTTATGCTTTCTAGCTATCTCGCCAATCCATGTAGTACCGTTGTCAGCTACTACTTCATTGAATACAGTATTTATATCAGTCTTTGTTGTCATTTATTTTTGTATAAACCTCTAGGGTAAATGTTTTATATTTAGTTATGCCAGTTCGCTCGAAAATAGACCCTAAACCTACGTCTGGGGCTGGTATGTTTGCTTGTGTGAAATCGTCTATTCTAGACAGCATAATCATATCTAGATCACTTCTCATTGACTCTAGTAGAAGCTGTCCACCGATTACATAAGCATCTTTATCTTTTACAAATTCAAGGGCCTGTTGAGGGTTACTAAAGGTTATAACGTCAGGATCTTGTATTTCTCCGGGTCTAGACGTAATAACTATGTTAGTTCTATTAGGTAATTTTCTGCCTAAGCTTTTCCAAGTACCTGAGCCCATGATTACTATCTGGTTTAAAGTTGTTGCTTTAAAGTGGTTTAGGTCTTCTGGACAAACCCAAGGTAAACTATACTCTTGAGTTTCTTCATTGTAGTTACCAAACCATCCAGCTTTGTTAATGGCGTAAATAGCTATTATCATACTGCTACTTTTCCTGTAATGCTAGGATGGGATTGGTAATTCTCTAGTTTAATGTCATTAATAGTATAGTCAAATATGCTAGGTTTAGTGTTTATAACTAGCTTTGGTTTGTCATAAGGTACTCTAGATAGCTGTAGCTCAGCTTGCTCTAAGTGATTATTATACAGGTGACAATCAGCTGCTGTATATACTAGTTCTTTGGCCTTAAACCCAGTAACGGAACAAATTAGTTCTAGCAGTAAGCTATAACTAGCTATGTTATAAGGTAAACCTAAAAACACATCATTAGATCTCATATACAAGACCATAGATAGTTCTTCATACCCTGATTGTACAACTTGCCAGGCAAAGTGACACGGCGGTAAGGCCATTTCAGATAGCTGAGCTGGATTCCAAGCTGAGACTAATAATCTTCTAGAGCTGGGATCAGCTTTTAAGTTAGTTATTAGATTAGTTATTTGATCTATGTTTTGTGAATTAAAATTACGCCATTGATGACCATAGATAGGGCCTAAGTCTCCATCAGCTCTAGCCCATTCATTCCAAATATTTACTTTCTGGTCTTTAAGAGTATTGTTGTTAGTATCACCAGATAAGAACCATAACAGCTCTGCGACTATTCCTTTAAATCTTATTCCTGACATATCTTTAGTTGTAACTAAAGGAAAGCCATCTTGTAGATTAAACCTAGCTGATACTCCTACTACTGATTTGGTTCCTGTTCCGGTTCTATCTGGTTTATCCCAGCCGTTTTGTAATACGTGATCTAGGATTTGTTCGTATGTTGTAAATATATTATTATCTCCTATGACTTAAGTTTTTAACTAGCCTTATTAGTCTAAACACTGTATAAACTATTTGTGCTGCTAGAGTTAACTTCTTCATGAGATGTGCTCCGTTATCTGTGATATATTATCTACTGTAATAATACCAGGTATTAGGTCCTCTAGCTCTAAGCTCCATGTAGTTGGATGAGGGATATAAATAGCTGACATACCAGCTCTGTAGGCGGGATTAACGTCACTCTTAGGTGAATTGCCAATAAACCAAGATTGTCTTGATATGCTGTTTGTAACCATTAAAACTTGATACATTTCTTGCATTGTTTTATGATTTAAAACAAATACTCCGTCTAATAGTTTGTCTAGCTTGTTATCAGTTATAGCCTTGTTCTGTACGTCATATGACCCTTTGGTTACTACAAAGGTTTTATACCCTTTAGCCCTAACTTCAGCTACTGCTTCTAAAGCACCGGGCATTAGTTTAGATTTCTTTTCTATAGCTTTCAAGCCTGCTATATAAGCTTTATCCCCTAAAATAGCTAAGATATTTTTTAGTTCGTCTGAAGCTATTTCAGAAAAAGCAGAAACCTTTTCAACTCCTTCACGCATACTTGATGCTAGTCTTGTCTTGTCACCGAAACCAAACTGACTGACTGATAACTTATCAACACTATCCATAGTTAGAGTAACGTGGTCTAGCGGTACCTGTAGTTTTTTTGCTACTTCTTGGGCTATGTCGCGTTTAGCGTCTATAATAGATGTCTTATGAACTAGGGTGTCGTCAAGATCAAAAAAGACCGATTTATGCATCAAGTATTTCCTTTAAGTTATCTAACATTATTACTGGATCTGGCTCGTATAAGACTAAATCACAGCACTTTTTATAGTCTTCAAAACTAGCTAGAGTACTCATACGCTTGTCTACAGTTTCTTGAGTATCGCCCCTGTTTAACATTCGTTCAGCATATTCCTGCTGTGAGTTAACATAAGTTTCTAAGTAAACTACTACAGCTTTTTCTTTAAACTTTGATTTAAACTCTGTAGCTCCTGAAGGCTCTACTATTGCTATAACATTGTTGTTGGTCAGATCTAATTCTGAATCCATTAAACCGTAATAGTTACCTGAGTATAAAACCCATTGAGTGATTTGTTTGCTAGAAATTAGTTCTAAAAACTTTGATTCAGTAACAAAATTATAGTCTACGCCATCTACTTCACCTTGTCTAGGTTGTCTAGAAGTATGAGAAACAGCAATCTTAGAGTTTGTTACTTGTTCTAGTCTCTTACCAAATGTTGTTTTACCACACCCTGAAGGCCCTATTAATATTAATAGTTTATTAGCCATATAACATCTCCTTTACCAAATCTCCTATTGGATCTGGTACGTGTCTGGAAATAGAGTTATTATTTGGTACTGGATCAATAATACACATTTCGTCCATCGCTCTAGTACTAGCAACATATAACAATCTCAACTCTTCTTCTGCTGTTTGAGTTTTATAGTATTTAAGGGGTGTAACCCATATAGCTACGCAAGGCCATTCTCTGCCTTTGCTAGAATGCATTGTTATTAGTCTAATACCGTTTGATCCATCTGGTTTAGTTCTAATTTTCTCCTTAATGTCAGCGATTACTCCTAGAATAGTTTTTGTTTCTGAGCAAGAAGATACTAACCACTGAATGAGGTTGTTCATGACATATTTATCATCTGCAAACTTAGTTGGGTTTAAAAATTTAGTAGCAGCTGTATTGTTATACTCAGCTACTAGTAGTCCTACTTCAGAAATATTAGTAGCCGCTGCGACTAGGTTAACTATCTTTTGAAACTTGTTTGCGTTGCTGTTAGACAAAGACATCAACAAACTACTATTTTTAATATTAGTTGAAAACCCCTTACCTGAGCCTGTTTTTACCCAAATATCGTCAGCTATACTGGCATCAAGTTTAACAAAGCTACAGAGGTCTAAAAAGTCTTCATAGGTTATCAAACCCAATTGAGCTTCTACTGCTGTTAGAAAAGCTTTAACCATGGGTATTTCAAAGAAAGAGTTATCAGTAGATTCGTATTCTACGCCTCCACTAATTAACAGACTCTCTATACTTAACAGTTCAGCTGATGATCTATATAAAACAACTATGTCTTTTTGGTCATAGCCACAGCTTTTCATATAGTTTATCCAACCTACAAGACCACCTGGATCTGAATAGGTTTGTACATAAGAACCTTCATCTTTTGACTTAGTTAGTCTTAGTGAGGTAGACAAGTCATGTTCTAAGATTTTATTAGCTAAACTAATTATATTTCCTGAACACCTGTAATTATCACTCAAGACAAAATACTTAGCATCATGGTATTCTTTGTTTAGTTCACTTATGATACTTGGAACGGATCCCTGAAAGCCAAATATAGACTGATGTTGATCTAAGACCCAAGTTGTACCTTTAGCTTGCTTAGCTATATTAAATATTAAGCTTAGTTGAGACTTGTTTAAGTCTTGAGCTTCGTCGACCAAGACATCTGTATACATGTTTAATTTGTTAGGCTGTATAGAGCTAGCTAAGCCTAGCAGATCAGAATACATTAGGTTTCCTGAGCCTAACCTAAACTGCTTAAAGAGCATTATTAAATCTATAAGTTCACTAAACTCAAAAGGAGCCATAGATCTTTTTAGATTGGCTATCTTAGTTAACTTTTTAGGGTCTATATATGCATCTGGATCATTACCCATTTCTGTTGAGATGCTTATAACCAAGCCCATTGTTTCTTCTTCCCAGACTAGTTTTCCTAATCTGTTTTTATTGGCTTTTAACCATGAAGAAAACTTATACTTTAATATATTAGGGTTAGTAATATTAAAATTTGAATTTAGTCCTATAGACTTACTAGATCTTGATATTTCTTGGTAAGCCAAAGCATGTGTTGTTTTAATAGTTATATAATCTTTAAGCTCTGGTTCTAGCCTTGCTAGTAGCGTATTTGCTACATCTTTACTAAAAGCTATCAATAAGAGTTTAGGAGTTTCACCTTGATTTAGTCTTGTTTGAATAATGTGTTTTGTCCTGGCTAATAAAACAGTTGTCTTACCTGTTCCCGCCAATGCTTGACATATTGTATGTGAGTTTAGATCTGAATTTACTACTCTCTTTTGATTATTATTTAGCAATAGCTGTTCCTATAGCAAACTTTATAAATTCTGGCTTTACACCAATATTATTGCTTACTCTGTTTATAAGGGATATATTTTGTTTAATGCTTAAAATATTATATATTTTTAAGGAGTTGGTACTAAAGTCTTTACACCAAAAGTCTAATAGCCATTCGGTTCCGTCAACTAGTTCCAAGCTGTCTATGCTATTTCCTGCTGCTACAAAACTATTGATATCCTGTTTATCTTGGCTATCAGGCCAAGCAACAAAAGAGATATTAGAATTAGGTAGCTTAGTTATTAGTTTGTATAGCTCTTGGGGTAAGATCTTTTGTGACGAATTATCACTATCTAATGCTAGTATTACATTAGAGAACTTATCTAATTTTTTAGCATGTTTGTCGATTCCAGTATTAGTCATTATACCTAAGCTTTGATACCCATGATCTCTGAGCGTAAGAGTATCTGGTTCACCCTCAGCTATCCAAACAGTATTACCGTACTTAGATATTAAATTTTCTAAATATAAGTGATCCATATGGCTATGTCTGCCATAGCTAGAATCAGCCTTCAAAGGTAATGATTTTTTTACTTCTGTTCCTATATCATCTGGGTTGGCTCTACCTTTAAGAGATATAAGTTGACCACTTAAGTTTCTAATAGGAAATATATATCTTCCAGCTAAATAGTTTATATTGCCTTTTACACTAGCGTATATAAATCCTAAATCAGTTAATAATATATCATCTAGTTTAGTACTGTCTAATACTTCCCAGTCTTTGTCTATATAACCAACTTCGTGCCGTTTTAAAGTTTCTAAAGATATTTTTCTTGTATTTACTAAATAGTCTAGTTTTTCAGGATGGCTGTTTAGATAGGCTTTAGACTTGTTTAATATATGTTCAAGAAGATAACATCTAGTTTTGTTTGGTTCTAAATTTACTCCAGCCATGCTAGCAAGCTGCTTAAACGATTCAGAAGGACTAATATTATTTAGTTTAGAAAACATTTTAAACAAGTCACCTGTGTCTTTACACTTAAAGCAGTGGTAAGTATTTGAATCATATAGCTGACAATCGTCACTTCTACAAGTTTGTTCAGGACATGTAGCTCTGCCCCTTCCTGAGCCAGCTATATCATATATACTTATTCTAGAGTTGATTTGTTCTTTTATATAACCTAAGTCTGACAATTGTTTAGTACCATAGTTGCTAATACTCTAAAAGCTTTATCTGGATCAGATTTATAAAGCTTGAATAGCCTATCTAATACTACTTGACTTGTCTCTTTTTGGTTTAAAAGTTGCTCTTGGTTAGCTAAATTAGACTTTATTGGTGTTTTAATAGTATTAACTTTTTCAATAGGTGGAACTCCTGGAGGAGTATTATTCTCGTATAAAACTTTTATTGGCTTTGATTGTTTTGGTTGCTTTGATAAAGTTTGCTTACCTAGTTTACTAATTGAGTATCTTTTAGATATGCCTTTAAAGGCTACTATCAGTTTACTGTTAGACAAATTTAAAAGAACTAAATCTAAGTCTTTTAGATTTAGTTCTTTTAGCTCGTCTAAGGTTACAAACCTTGAAGTTAATTTTTCAAGTACGATTAGCTCGTCACTTGATAGAATCTTGTTCATTAAGCGATTGAACTCTCTTTGGGAAGTACTTATTATATAGTTCTATTCTGGTTTTGCTGTGAGATTCTATATACAGTGAATTTTTATCTAGGTAATCAACAAAAGTTACTCTAGCCTTAGAGGGGTGCTTTCTTAAAGATCTTCCTATGCGCTGTAACAACAGTGTTGCAGATTTAGATCCAGCAGCGTTCACCATTGATTTAATTGTTGGTACATCTACGCCAACATTCATGACAGAAGAGCCAACTAATACTTTATTCTTTGAGTTACTAAAGTCTGTTAGCATCCGTGTTCTTGTTTCTGAGTCTTCTTTACCAGAAATAAATTCACAGTTTAGTTGTTTAGACAAATACTCTCCATGGTTTATATGATCAACAATTACTAAGCAAGGAAATTTATTGTCTGATACTAAGCTGTTTATGTCTTTTATGACCAGTTTGTTTCTGTGTACAGACCCGGATATGTTGTCTTTATAGACTGTTGAATAGCCAGGCTTATAGGTATATGTTTTAGTTGGACTAACTTCACGTATTAGGATATCTACAGGAGTTAAAACAGAGTCTGCCATAGCCTGCTCTAAAGTATAGGTATACCCTATAGGTCCTAAGACACCTTCCATTACTAACTCTTTATTATCTTCTCTAAAAGCTGTAGCTGTTAGTCCGTAACGTCTATTAGTATTTACTAGTTTTTTGCTTATTTTAACGTAAGACTCGGTTGCTGCTCCGTGACATTCGTCTGCTATCCAGACAGAACACGTATTTATAAAAACACTTATAGGGTCTTTTACAGACTTTTTAGCTTTTACAAAACTGGCCATAGATTGGATTGTTGCTATGGTAACTCTTTGTATATCCTGATGGCCATCTCCTACTATACCTATTGGTTCCCCTAAAAACTTTTGAAGCTCTTGGTGGCTCTGGTAAAGTAAGTTTAAATTTGGAACAGTTACTAATACTTTTTCTTCGCACAGATTTGCAAGTAGTCCAGTAACCATAGACTTTCCAGTACCTGTTGGTAGAACAATAATACCCCTTGAGTTTTTACTAGCAAACTCCTGAGCTTCTAGCTGATAGTATCTAGGGCTTCTAGAATCGTCTACAAGACCCTTCAAAGTAGCTGTAGGTAGGCTGGGACCTTTTACCTCGTAAGACGCATTCTCGCTTTGTAGATATGCTTCTACTTTGGGTACTAACCCAGCTGGAAATCTTTTATACTTTTGTTCAAACAAAGTCTTTCTAGGATCTTTATTAAACAGAGGATTTAATTGCTTTCTGCCTCTAATCACCCTAAATTTGAGACTAGTTAAAAACTCAGCTCCGGGCAACTCATAGGATAGTAGTTTTTTGATAGCTGTCTCTTGATCGTCGTTAAGGCCTGCTATAGTTGCATAGTGGCCCGAATATTTTATTTCTATCATTTATGTTCCTGGAGGCCAGAATTAACTGGCCTCCAATGTCTTGTTTAACTAGGTTATTACTTAGAAGCTTCGCGCTTAGCTTTCCACTCAGCTAGTCTAGCTTCCTCTGCACTCTTGGCTTCAGCTAATGAAGCCTCTAGTAGGTTTAGCCCCTTTGTGTTTAATTCGTCCTCTGCTTGGCCAACTGGAGTTAGCTTGGGAATGGACTTACTAGGCATCTTAGGGTGAGGAATAGCTTCTACCATTACTAAAGTCTTTTTAAAGTCGTTTAAGCCTTCAGGAGCCTTAGCTACATCGCTGACAAAGCGAGTAAAAGCCATTTGTGCATATGTACCGCTTAGAGGTAAATGAGCTATAAAGGGTTCTACAGCTTTTAGACCTAAAGGCTCTTCGGTCTTTGGATCTAGTTCACCTGTATCCAGCTCTGTAACTAGCATATAGGCATAACCCTTTTGGCTCATATCACTTCGGCCTTCTTCGTTAGTATAAGTAGCTAGCGCTTCTTCCAGTGACAATCCAGACTTGCATGAAGGCTTATACTTGTCGATTATTGTAGCAGTAGAGAGGGGGAAAGGCCATGTGCCGTTACCTCTTGTACCGTCAGGGTTCTCGTGAGAAGTTGTAGAGTCCTTAAACTCAGGTTTGTTGTTTGCTCTTGTCCATAGCTCGAACCTAAAGACAGAATCTAAGATTACACCCTTAAACCCTTGTAAAGCTACGGCCATTACTCGACCGGTCTTTGTCTTACGGCTGTAGACTAAACCAGCATCAGTTACTTTTATTTCTTGACCTAATCTGTACACAGAAGCGTGTCTAGAAAACTTAGGACTGTTTGAGTTCTTACGGTTTGTGTCGGCTACTAGTAAATCTAAATCTTTTAAAATGTTATTCATGTATTAATTTATTATACTCTCTATGAGCTTTTCTTTTGTTACGTTATATCTTGATCTGAATTTTTGTTTTAGTATCATAACAACTGTTGATCTTCCAACATAGAAGTTATAAATACACTGTGATTCTGCATCTGAAAAGTACTTATAATAAGCTAACTTATTGTTAATATATGGATGCCCTATAGACATCGGGGTTAACACCGCATAAGTTATAGTATCTTTTTCCGATACTATTATATTATCTTGAATACTTAAACTAATTCTAGGAAATCCATCCCTAGTGAAGATAACAGAGTTGTTTTCTTGTTTAGCTCCCATTGATACCTGATATTAACAAACCATATTAAGGCTATCTTGGGGGACATTTCTTTGTTTATAATTAATTGTCTTGTTATTTCTAAAAACTGTTTAATTGTCGGATTAGTCTCAGATTTCTCTAAGTAAGCCAATAAAGGCATAGCTCTGTTTGACTCTAACTTTTTTATTAAACTCAAAGAGCTAGCTTTTCCTAAGGACTTCTTGATCTTACTTGCACTTAAATCTAATTCTCCCTCTAGAAGCTCTAGTAATCTATCTTCGTTGATAGACTTATTTAGACTTACGTCATTTAGGCTTTGTATAGTCCAATAGTAAGATTGTATTGGTTTTACACCCTTTAAGTCTACTAAGAGTTCAGCTGCGCCTCTGGTTAAGCTAGTTCTAGAAACTAGAGTTTTTACTAGGTCAGCTTTGTTATAAACATTAAAAACATTTATTGTTAATTTGTTTTTATCAAACCAACTAAGCCAAGCTTTAGAAGGCTCCTGATCTGCCCAAGCTAAAATTCTGTTACGATTGGCTAATCCAGCAAAGCTACTTGCTTTTAGGTTAGGAGGATTTACGTAAACTTTTAATTTATCAGTAGGACTATTATAATCAAACATAAACTGGGATTCAGTTAAGTTGGCTAACCTAATAGCTCCAGTTTGATTAATATAGTCGTCTATCTGAATCTTTTGACCTTTTAGTATTTTAGCCATTATATAAACTTAAAGCCATTATTTTAAATAACTCAGGCCGATTAACTAACGTTGCTGATAAAAGTCTTATATACTTAAACATTTGAGGTTTAGTCTCATCGGCTAACTCTATCATGTCTTCTAATATTTCCTGAGAGACATTATCTAAGTTTAAGCCTTGAGCTTCCCAGTTTTCCCAAACAGCTGAAGCCATTTTAGGTTTACCCGTTAGACAGTAATTGATAAAGTCAAGTCTAGATTGTTTAGAACCTTTTCCTATAACTAAATCTATTGTGCTCTGACTAAAGTCACCATCGCACCTATCTACAAGAGCCCATAGTTTTCTTAACGAGCCTTTAGAGGCTTTAGCAAGTTGGTGCATCTCTTCTTCGTAGTTTGACAATAACACGTTAGAAGTGTATATACTGTTTAGCTGCTCTTCTATGGTTAAAGGTCTAAAGCTAATTTCATAAGAGCGATCTCTCAAGGCTTCATGTATTTTTTCAGGGTCAGTAGTAGTACAGATTATAACAGACCTAGTGTTAACATCTTCAAATAAGGTTAGTAAGGTCGATTTAGCTGCTGCAGAAAATGCTTGAAATTCGTCTATTAAACATACTTTAAATCTGGCTCCAGCAACCGGAGCAGTACTAACCATTAGCCTTAAATTTTCTCTTATGGTGTTAGCTAAGTCAGTTCCAGAGCCATCTAAGTACATGTAATTAGCACCACTGCTGTTGTCAACAGATCTGCACCCTGCACAATTATTACAAGGATTATACTTATTGTCTTCTCTTGTTAAACAAACAAGACTTTTTGCTAGAACTAATCCAGTTGTTGTCTTCCCTGTTCCTGATGGCCCAGCTAGTATAAAAACTGGAGGTAACTTATTTTTTAATACTCGAGTTTTTAGAGCTTCTATCCAGTGCTGTTGCCCGGCTATAGTATCGAAAGTTGTTGGTCTATGTGTTACAGCTAAACTGTTATTCACTAAATAATAATTCTCCTAGCTGGAACATGTCTATGGTTGCTCCTGCTGAATCCTTGCTAAAGTTTCTATCTAAGAAAGATTTAGTTGCCGCTATTTTGCGATTTAACAATTCTTCAACATATAGATCTATGCTATCTTGGTAGACTAGATCATATACATCTACTTCTCTTGTTTGGCCTGGTCTAATTACTCTGGATAAACCTTGTAGGTCTAAAGTTGCTTTCCAGGGTCTGTTTGGCCTTATTATTCCTGAAGCTTCAACAAGGGTTAGTCCTTCGCTTATTAGCTCTAAAGAAGCATCTAGAACAGTTATACTAGGGTCTTCCTGAAACTGTTCTATTATTTCTTCACGTTTATCGTGACTTAAAGTTTTAGGAGTTGCGTTAGGGTCAGAAGAATATAACCTTAAAGTTTTTATTCCGTTTGATAATAGCTCTTCTTGAATAGTTCTGGCTTCTGTAATGTATAAAGGATATATTATCAGCTTTCTGTTTTCTTGTTGAAACTTTTTGGCTATCTTTATAATACTGTCCATTTTTCCTGATATACCTGTATAACCTAGGTTTTCAGGAGCAGCACTAGCTTCTCTTAGGCTAGAAATTAGTTCTAGCATAGAGAGTCTTAGTGTAGCTTTATTGGTTTTTGCTAATCCTTGAGCTTTTTGCTTGGCTTTTAAGTATAAATCATCATAAAGTTTTCTATGGCCGTCATCCATGATATTTATAATTCTATGAAAATTTGCTTCTGGTATAGTAAAGGTCTTATTAACTTCAGGATCTGATAAAGTTAACCTGTGCATTAAGTTACTGGTTTGTTCTAAAAAGCTTGGAACCTGTATTGTGCTTATCCCTGGTACAGGCCTATCAGAACCTTCAGTTTCTTCACCAGTAACAATATCAATGTTTATAGCTTCTGTTTTACTGTACTTCTTACTAAAGCTATTCACGTCTACACGGCCCGGTCCGTATATAAATCCCAATATAACAGCTAGATGCTCTATATACCCGTCCATAGGGGTTCCAGAAAGACCGGTAACTCTTTTAGCTACTTGTCTTAAAGCAGTACAAGCCCAAGTACGTTCTGTACCTTTTCTAAGTCGGTGTATTTCATCTAAGACTAACATCTTAGGCTTATATTTATCCCGCAACATATAACAAACTGGATAACCAATAAATTTAACTTCTCCTGTTTTTGTGATCCTGTGTCCTGTTAAGTTTGGATCTTTCTTTTGTTGCTTACCCTTTTCTGTTTGTTGCTTTAACAGATCATAATGGTAAATCCAGATAGGAGACTTACTATATTTAAACTCTTCTGGTTTAGCTATTACTTGAGCATATTGATTTAGGCCTAGTTTGGTTAACTCACTCAGCCAAACATGATTAAGTGTGTGTCTTGGGGCTATAATTTGTACAGCTCCAGGTTTGCTTTTTCCAGAGACTATACTCCTACCATAAGTGCCCATTATCTGAAGTAGAGTTAACAAGGTTTTACCGCAACCCTGAGTATGGGCCCAGAAATTATGTCGTCTAGTCATGCCAAGAGCAGCGTACTGTTTCTGATAAGGTCTGGGCTTTAGTACTGTTTGTAATCCTTTTAGTTGGCTTTCCCAGTAGGATAATTCAGCATAAGCTTGTTTATATTTTTTTGATCCTACTTCAGAATCGATTTGATCTAAAGTTATATTGAACTTTTCTAGATCTTCAGGAGCTTTAGTTATTATCTCCGTAGTCAAATGTAATTGTGTCATCAGTCTCTTCAGGAAAAGGTCTCTCCTCTAAATCTACATCGGCTAACTTAGCTAATGTTTTAATAAGTGAAGTGCCTAAAGTTCCGTTTATTGTTGCTATTATATATAAAGGTTTACCATCGTCTGTATCTGGCGGTATTCCTATTGCAAAAGCAGAAGTTTTACTGCGATAACTGGAAAGGTCTTTTAAGATATCTCCCATTGTTATGCCTAAAGTAAACTCTCTTAAATTGCCGTTTTCTTTTGCTTCGCTAATTTTTTTTAAGAGATCGTCATCCATTTAAATTTAATTTATCCTGTAGTTTTTGTATATCCTTGTTGAAAAACCATGCAGCTGTTCCCAAACTGGTAACTCTTGACCCTACACTTCCAGTCTCAGTCAGATCATAGCTAGATAGGCTATCTACAGTCTTTGGATTAATTGTAAATATAACTTTACGTAGCTTTTTACCTATAGTAATCTCATGATCTTCTGATCTAGCTAGCATTAGATCTTTATGTCCAAGTAATTGAAAAGAGGGACCGTATCCAAAAGCTAATATAACATCAGCTTGAACATCTGATAGTTCTGTTTCTACGTTATGTTTACAGGTCTGTAAGTGTCTGTTATCTACAGACTTTTGACCTTGTTTAAAGGGGTTACACCTTAAACTATATTGCCAATAAATGTCTTTGTTCAGATCTAAACCTATATGGGTTAACACAGCTCTTAAAAGTCTAGATCCTGTATCTCTTTTTTCTGAGCTTACAACACCGTGGGGAATTCCTGACTTTTCTGCATGAATATCGGGAAACTCCCCTAAGACAATTAATCTAGCTGTGTTAGGGCCGTATCCAGATACTTGTTTAGTATCAAACAGTGGACAGGCCCTACACAGTTGATTGGACATATTAGTTCTTAGTGTAGATACTTTGGTAGTGTAGATTAGTAGTATTTAGAACAGGCGCGCCACCAGGTCTAATCTTAGTTACTAAATCATCCCTTACCATCCTGGCTAGAGCATTTCTAGCAGCTGATCCAGTGTTGTTAGCAGCCATAGCTAGATCATTCGTAGTGAAAGTATCGGGAAGATTAGATACTAACTCAATCCAAGTTTCATAACTAGTCCCCGAGTTTAATACATTTTGTGTACCACTGGATCCCGTGGTCTTCGATGAGCTCTTCGAGAGTGTCTTGTTTGCCATTGTAATCTACCTCTAGTTTAGTGTTTAATAATTTAGTCGATAAAATCTCAGAAGAATTAGATTGGTTCATAGTGTACCTCTGGAGGCCCGTCTAACTTTGGAGTTACTTTTGTAACTTTCAATGTTTTACTGTTGGCTGTATCTCCAACCTGTATACCCCAATATCGTTTATAATCAGAAGAGTTATCTGGTAATCTTTTTAGCTCTGAAATAACTTTAGTTCTTTTTATTTTGCCGTAACAAGTAGGAGAGTTGTTATAGCAATCTTCTAGTAAGCTAGAAGGGCTTTGTTCTAGTCCTGAGTACCCAGATGTCCTCCAAGTAAATATAGGCACCTTTACGGGGCTCTCAGGGGCCTTTGACAGCGTTCCTTGTTTTAGCTTTGATATAAAATCAACGATCTGAACTTTTGTTAACGAACTCGAGCCGTATAGCTCTTGAGCTTTATTGGTAAAATCTTTGTTAGTCCAGGATTTTAGTTTTAGCTTACAAGACTTTATAGCTTCTAACTCTAGCCAGTTACTTGGAGGAATCACGTGTTAAACCATTTATTATAATTGTCAAGCTATATACTATTAACAGCGCTGTTAAGCAGGGTTGTACAAATAATGTATATATATCCTGGTTGGGTTTCATCCTGTAACCTTAATTCATAAAATTGTTCTGGTTCGTCATCTGGATCAAGCGCTGGAAACTCTTTTACTATTTGCTCAATAACTAGTTCAGAACAGTCTAGCCCTGCCATAGCTCTTTCTAGCAACAAAGGATCAACTCTTACAGAGTTTATAGTTCCCGTGCTGGATAAATAATCATGATAAGAATTTTTAATGCTAGCCCTACCTGGATAAGAGCAAGATAAAGCTAATCCATTGTTGTCTGGAGTGATTAAAAGGCCTTTAGGGTCGTCTATATAAATAGCACGCTTTAAGTCCTGATTTAATAGGCTAGTACTAATAACACATGAGCCATCAGCCTCTTCTTTTATCATTTTGTCTATATGGGTAGAAGCAGTATCAGGTACTACTGATTTGATTATTAAATGTTCTGTTTCTGAACTAATACAAAAAGTATTAGTGTCTACATCATAACAAATGTCTACTTGATCAGATAAGTTCTTCGGTAGCTTACTAAGTAAGCCCATAGGAATAGCTACGTTAGTCTTGTTGCTAGCCGAACCTATTGTAGGTAAACTAATCCTAGTGAACATACGTCCTTTACTTATGCTGTATAGGTCTAATTGCTTATCTAATCTAAATGATACAAACTCTTGTTTGTCTTGAGCTAGAATTATTAACATAGACTTAATCGCATTAGTCAGTAATTGTCCGTTTATGCTTGAAATAGTTTCAGGTAACTTTTCAGCTACTGGAAAGTCTTCTACTGGATCTTTAAACAATGGTATTTCAGTAATTGTATTGTCAACTGTCAGTACTAGCTGCTTGTTCTCTTCGTCTTCTATTAGAGTTATACTAGAAGATCCATCAAAAGTCCCTAATAGAGTATTTAAAGTAGTTGCATTAACAAGTACTGCCCCTTTACTTAAGGGTACAGCCCCTATGCATCTTAGTTTTAGTTCTGATATTCTTGTATCTACTGCAGTTATAACTAAGTTATCATCGTCAGTTTCTAATTTTAAACAAGACTGTAAAGGATCGTTTAAATTGATAGCAGAGGTACACTGAGCTACAGCAGATTTGATTAATTTTATTTCCGATATTCGTGCGCTTAACACTATTTACTCCAATATTTTTTACTAGAAGCTGAAGATCCGGATGGTACTACACCTTTTAAGAATTTATTACCAGCTGCTATCATTTGGTCTTTTAGTTGTGTTTCTACCCAGTCAATACAGTTATGATCTTCTGGACAATTATTAATACAGTCTAGCTCTAGTTTAGCTATTTCTTCTGGACTAGTTACTTCTCCAGTACAAATATGATATCTGGGACAAGCTCTATTAGCTTTATACTCCATAACTACTTCGTCATGTACTACAGCTACACATTTACAATCAAAGTTATTATTTTTTATTAACCAATTGTCTATGTTTATCACTGCTTGTCTTGTCATAAAGCTAGATAGACCTTGTACAGCGAAGTTCATGCCAGCTCTATAAGAATCACTATCTTTTACTTTTTTATCAACACCTACAAATCTTATAGCTCCGTTTACTAGTGTGGCTTTGCCTGTTGTAGCAGCTATTATTCCTTGGTTTTCGAGATAACTGCTTAGTATAGGAAATTCTTTTTTATAGTTATTAATTACTTTTTCAGCTTCTTGTTTAGAACACTTCCAATCTGCCGCAAAGCCTTGAGGTCCTTTACCGTAAGCTAGACTAAAGTTAATAATTTTAGCTAGATCTCTATAGCTTTTACCCAACTTAGGATGGGTATCTCTTACTTGAGATTCTTCTATACCAAAGACCTTTACAGCTACTGCTGCATGAAGATCTTTTCCTTGTTTTATAGGTTCTACAAAACCAGGATCACCGGATAAAGCAGCAATTACAGCTAGCTCTTGAGCACTAAAGTCTAGAGAGCATAATAAATAATCACTAGAATCATCTACTCTAAAGCACTCTCTATGAGTTAATACTTCTTTGGTTTTAGGGTTATATAGTTTAGCTTTAGACACTTGTTGGCTGTTTATATTTTTACTTGCAGCCCTATATGTGCTAGCTTTAGACCACAATAACTGGCTATAAATTCTCTTTGTTATAGGGTGATACCATTTGCCATAGTCAGTACTTTCTGCTTTACAAATAGTATAAAAGTCCATTAAGTCCTTTAGTTCTGGATAAGCTTCTTGCCACTCTAGCAGAGTTGATCTTTGTACGTTATCTATGTCTATACCTATTTTATTTAATATTGGCAGCACTACTGCTGTTTTAGACATTAATAACTTCATACCAACTTTAGATTTCTCACCGAAAGGTAATCTATACATTACTAGTTCAGAACCATCACCGTGTATATCAACATAGGTAATAGTCGCACTGACATCAGCTTTATCAGCAAATACATTTCCTATTTTTTGACACAAAGCAGGAATAGTATACTTTGCTGCTTCCCTGCATTTAGAGTAATATTCTAAGCTAAAGGGTATGCCGTTATATTCTATTTTTGCTGTAGGAACCAGACAAGCCATTTCTAGCTCTACAGGCTCTTTCATATTGTACTCGTTTTCTAGAGAACCTTTAAGTAAATCATATAATTCATGAATTCTTTCTACGTCTAATCCAGCATATTCAATTTGTTTAGGGTCTAAGTCTGTTAAAGACCAGTCTGAAGACTGTTGAGTCTTATCCATATCTATACCCAAGAAATCTCTCGAAAGACCGGCTAAGCTATTTGATCTATCTGTTAATCCAGAAGCGTTGGCTATCATCATAGAAGCTTGCATTAAACACCAAGCTCTAGGACACCAAACTCCTAGTGTTGATCTAATGTGCTTTAGGTCAAACTTAACGTTTGCGCCTATAACTAATCTGTCTTCTTGTAGAAAATTAGCTAATTGTTGTTTGCCTTGAGAGCTTACTTTATCTAGGTCTATAACATAACTTTCAGTATTTCTACCTTTTAGCTGGACTAGTCTTACTCTACTGGTATGGGGATCAAAAGCACCATAATCCCCTATTTTAATTTTATTATATTCGTTATCTACAGGTATTCCTGTTTTAAAAGCAGTTTCAACGTCTAGAGCTAATTCAGTTTCACTGGAAAGCTCATCTAAAGCATCTAAAAGATCTAAAGTATTAGTTATGTATTTCACAATAAGTTACGATAAAGGGGAGAGCCGAAGCTCTCCCCATATAGGTTATACCTTGCGTGCCCGTTCAGAAGCACGGCGAGACGACTCACGTACCCGCTTGATCTTCTCGATCAACCCGGAATTCGCAGTCTTGTTGTTAGCATCTCTAGTCAGCAATAGTTCCTTAGTCCAGAACCCTGCTGCACGACTAAGGGTAGCACCACCGGCAGGCTTGAATACCTTTTGTAGCAAGAAAGTCAAAGACTCCTCAGGAACCAAATCCAAGAACTTAGTCAAGTTCTGTACTTGTTCCTTATCGAAGGTCCCATAGTATTGATCATCCGTTAGTACGTAAGCCATACGGGATACGGTAACGGTAATCAAGTCTTGCTTGCCGCTCTTCAAGAACTTCTTGATTTGTGGTTCAGCACTGGCCCAAGCATCAGTAGACTTGGGCAAAGCATCATCTAGGTTCTTTTGGCTCTTGCTACGGCCTAGGATCTCCCAAGGGTTCAAAGGTAGATCACCAGAGATGAGTTCAGCCAATTGAGTCATCATACCAGAACCAAACAAAGCGTTGGATACTGCGATGAGAGCCAATTGATCCTTCTTAACGTAATCGTATAGGTGAATAAACATCATACGAGTACGGTCGTTAACTACAGGCTTGGGAATGACGTTAGTAACGTCTTCACACACCAGCTGATCGCTGTACTTGTGGAAGTATGCTACTAGAGCATCGTCAGCACCTTGACGTTCTAGCTGCTCCTTAAAGGTCTCAACAGGACGGCTGTAAGGTAGATTCACAGATCTGCTCATTTGTGCCGCGTCCAGAGTAGTTACTCGAGAACGACCAGAACCAGCAGGGTTGCTAGCCAGAGCAATACCCCAAGACTTAGGGAGTACTAGAGTGTTATAAGCACCAGTGTTCGATTATGTTATCGTTAAGCTCTTTATCTTAACTTCTTGTACTTTCATACAAGTCCAGACTATATCATCAAGACAAATTGTCTTGTGTACTGCTCGTGGGTATTTCATCAGGTCTTGATTACTTTACCTAGTCGTTGAACTTTCTTCTTGTCCCCAAGAAGCTTAGCTGCTGATTGTCCAATTCTATCGATTCTCAAACATTCACGCTTACTGTTACCAGTTACGTTGTAGTTCGATAGACTCTAAGGAGTTTCCAGCAATTCAATACATTTATACTCGTCTATCACAGTTTGTAATAACGGCAAAGCTCCAATATTATTAAGATCAGATTCCCATAAAACAAGATGTTTTATTTTATTATCTTTATAAAACTGGTATTTTAAACTATCTCTTCTAACTGATTTTATCTGTTGGGAGGTTAACTTATCTTTATAGAGTTTAGGGTTAGCATGCCAGTAATCTCCGTTAACTTCTAGTACTAAGTTTAAACTTGGTAGATAGAAATCAGAAATTATAAAGCTATTACTAGTTTTAAACTTGTATTGGAAATTAAATTGTATTGAGTTATTCTCAAAACACTTTATAACCATACGCTCTATTGATGTTGTTTTTCCTCTATTTTGAATATTTGGTAAACCTAACTCTTTAGCTTTTTGTCTTATCTTAGTCGTACTATATCCAAGTTCAGAACTTAGTTCTCTTATAGTTACAGTTGCCCAAGATGTTTTTAGTACTTCACTATCTTCAATAGACCATTGAGTCTTCTGAATTTGGAAATCTGTAGACAATTTTAGCTTTCTAGCTTTACAAGTTACAGCTTTAACACTTCGACCTAGTCTATTAGCTATAGCTACTAAGTCTTGTGTTGTTTTGTAACTTTCTTTCAGTATTAAAACTTCTTCTTTGGTCCATCGGTTTTCTACAGTTGGCATAGAAGTTTTTATTGGTAATCTAGTTAAGTTATTTTTATTAACCCAATATTTGATAACAGTTACGGAGTGGCCTGTTCTTCTAGATATTTCTTCTAGTAGAATTCCTTCTCTGTAAAGATCTAATATTTCGTTTATGTTTGTTTCAGTTAGTTTAGTAGTTGCCATTAAAAAAGAGTATATCTTACTCCATATGTGATTTTTGTTTAAACGAGCTCCATCACACCCGAGATAACGTGCCCTTCAGCACGAGTGTAGTCCGATTTGTTATCGTTAAGCTTTTTATCTTAACTTCTGGTAGTTTCATACCAGTCCAGCATATATCATCACCCTTAGTCTCTTTTTATAGACTTGAGGGTGCTCACCATTCGTGGGTATTTCACCGGTTCTCGGTTACTAATACCTATGCGTTGAACGTTTATCCTATTCCTAGGATACTTCGCTGCTGATTGTCCAATTCTTATACTTCTTAAACCATCACGCTTGTAGTTACCTACTACGTTGTGGTGTATAAGACTCTAAGGAGTTTCCAGCAATTAGATGAGTTTGCAATCAAGATTACTCTTGAGAGGGACTAAATTTAATCCAAAAACATGATGCCAACAGAACTGTCATCCATAGGGAATCCGTCAGGAGGAGCAATCTTGGTGACACCATTTTGTACAGTGGAGATACCGACAATATCGGTTAGATCCAAGATACCAGCCAAAGTCTTGACCATGATGTGGAACTTGATCTCAGTGCCGAACTTTTCAGTCAGGAACTTAGACATGACGTTACCAAAGTCATAAGTCAAAGCAGACTTACCGTAACCAGCCGCACCGATTAGGTTAATAGGGATAACCTTAGGGTTACGACGAGGGTTATGGCGGTTAACTACTGTTACTGCCCAGGTGTAAAACAACATGCGAGAGTTGGTGTTTTCCTTACCTGGAAATAGATCTAGAGCAGTCTGGGTCAAAGTTGAAGGAGAGGTGTTTAGCACCCAATCAACTACCTTGTTGGAACCCTTGGCTCTTTGTAGTACTACATCTGGAACAACCATATCAGCAATAGCTTGCAAATCGGCATCTTCTTCAGTAACTACTACACTAGCGAATTCTTGTACGTTCTTAGTCATTTTAGTTCCTTTCGTAGAACTAGTATTGTCTTGATCTTGTGGGGAGCTTGTCCCCTCTTTAACTAATCTCTTGACCATGGATCTACTGACTTCTCAAACCAGATAACTTCACCATGGAAATCTTGTCTCGGAGGCTTAGAATTCTTTCTTGTAAAGATATATAAGATAGGCACTGGATAATCGCCAACAGGTAAGAAATCACAGGAAGGTAATTCGCCATCTGTTAAGACAACTACGCCACCTATGTTTAATTCCTTGTCTGCCATCTTTTGATCGATGAAGTCTAGACCCGCTTTCATAGTTGTACCGCCATAGCCCATACGATCTTCTAGAAGAGTAGGATCTTCATCGATCCAGCCATAACCATTTACTTGCGCATCGCATAGTACTCTAAAAACCTTTACTCCTGACTTGTCTACAGCATCACACTCAGCTAAGAACTGTCGTGCTTCGTTGTCAGAAACAGATCCAGACTCGTCTGTAATAATAGCAATAGCCTTGTCAGGGAAGTATGTATACTTACCAGGTACTCCGTACTTGTTGATACGAGATCTACGCATTCTAGGAGCAACTTTACCTACACCACCAGCAAAGCGACGAAGTTCTTGCGACCAATCAACTTTAGGCTCTAAAGCCTTTAGCTTAGCAGCAATGCCTCCAGCGATATCACCGATGCCGCTTCCGCCCGCATGCATACCTTCAGAAGCTTCCTGAGCACCCTTTACTAGATTGGCCTCATACTTACGTATGATTTCTCTCTCTTCAGGGGACAAGTCGTTCCATTCGTGATTAGTTGCATCAGACAAAGCACCAGCCCTAGAAGATCCGTTTCCTCCCGTATTGTCGTGCTTTGGACAAGAACATGGAGCCCCGTTAGACCCGTGTTGGTGTTGGCCTCCTTGAGATTGATTAGATCCGCCACAAGACGGTGATGCTCCATTACACTTAGGTTCATCCTTATTTTGCTCTGCAACCTTCCTGAGGATCCAGTCAAAATAAAATAAACTATCTTTGTGTGTTTCTGGAGGAGGGCTATCAAACATATCACCTAAGCTTTGAGGAGTTATGCCCCTAAAGGTGTGTTCTTTGCCAGTTACAGGGTCTACTACTTTAAACTCAGGCAGCATATACCCCATCTTTACTACTAGCTGATTAATTGCACAGTCAGCAGCAATGTTCCACATCTTTGGATCTGATTGAGCTTGAGGGTAGTGCAAGTGATCAAAGACAATATGCATTACCTCATGAACTAATAAACCACCACGCTCTAGAATGTTTAAGTGGCCTTGGTTAAAGTCACTAGGATTAACCCATAGCTTACCTTGAGGCGAATCAGGAGTAAAACCAACAGCTGCTGGTGCCTTAAAGTCTGGATCTAGAACACGTCGTAGTTGTGAGAGAGTTACGAAAAAGAAAGGATGGCCTTCCTTCTTGTAACCAATATCTTGAACGGAATCAAGCAAAAACTGTAAGGTTTCAGTCCATTGCTCGCTAAACTCTTCAGGGTCCCAAGTTTTCTTAACTTGAACTGGAGCTCCCGGTTGAGCCATAGATTTGTCTGTCATTTATAACTCTTTCTAGTTGATTAAAAACTTCTTGTGGATCACCAGAAGCATCTATAGTGACACTGTTAAACCAGGGGTGTTTACTGGTTTCTAAGATAATATCTCTTTTAGAAATGTTATCTCTTTCTGCAATTCTCAACTCTTCTCCTCTGAGGATACGCCTTTCGCGTGCGAGCTCTTCGGGAAGATCTAAAATTATTGTTAAATCAGGAGCAGGTAATCCAGCAGCAGTCCAAGCTTTTATAGTATCGTTAAGATCTAACTCTTGATAGGCTATAGTTGATAATAAAGATCTATCGCAGATAACTATATTATCTGACTCTAGTTTTGTTAATTCTCTGGACATCTGTAACAAGTTTGCTAAAACAATTAGTGTTTTACTTGATGTTTCATCTAAGGTTATTGTTCTAACGTTATTATTAGGAAACTTAATTGTTGTCTTATTAGCTTTAGCAAATAAGCTTGTTTGTGTAGTTTTACCTGCCCCTTCAGTTGTACTCTCTAAAAATATTAGCTTCACGCTCTATATAATTACCTCGAGATCACCACGCTTAATGGCTGATCTCAAACCTTTAGGAAGTTCTATTGAACATGAGAACTTCTTGTCCATTGTCTGGATTGTAATCTGTCGTATTTGGTGTGCTCCATCAGGCAAACAGTGATACCCTAAACTCACTACTCTAACTGTATTAGACATAGCTTGCTTAACAATACCCATCTGAACATTATCACCAAAGATTTCAATGTTTTTAATTAGTATTAGCTGATCTGGTTCTAGTTCTGCTACTTCATTCTTTCTTTCTATATCAGAAGCTAATCCAAGGACAGCTGTTTTGTTAACGAGGATAGTTATGCCAAGGGCAGACTCAAGAGCATATAAAACAAAATTAGGATCGTTTGCTACTTCGATTATGTCTTTAACCTTCATGAAGCTGGCTTTGATCCCAACCTTACGCTGTGGAAAAAGCCTATCATAATCTCTATTGCTTCCCTTAGCGGTTAGAACACCCTCTGGGGGTAACTTATCTAGCCCAACAACTACTTGGTCATTGATTGCATATGTCATATTTTAACCTAGCCTTTACATACTTGGTTGATTCTGTTATCTCTGCTGATTTTAAAGTTATACTGTTATTTTTAAAATAACTAATTATAGCTCTTGGTATAAACCCTATAAACCAGTTTTCTTGAAATACAGCTATAGCATCTTGATCATCGTGTGTTAATCCTGATGCTTGTCCTTTGCTATCAAGTACCAATTCTGCTTTTCCTATCTTTGGTACTTTTTTACTGTTAAAGGTCCCAACTAGGACTATATCAATTACGTTTGATTCTTCTTCTTGTTCTTGTTTGTTTTCATTGTTAAAAGTCCTTATTGGTCTCTGAAACATATTTAAATTAGTACCTCTATTAAGCCTTTATCGTAGGCTTCTTTAATATCAAAAGAGCAATTAATTTGATACCTTCCTCCTCTAGGGCCGTTTATTTCTAAATATTCGGCTCTATGAGTTATTGGAAAAGTATCACTCTTACTAATATAAGTTATACGACCGGTTATTAGATAAGTATCAATAAACCTGGTAAGCTTACTTGTTAGAGCAGAATCTTGACAGTTTTTAAGAATTTCTGGTTTAAACGATAATAGAGTCGAAGTGTCTATTGTTTCTTTTGGAAGTATTTCAACTATGTCAGACTCATTTATTTTATATGAACCGTATAAAGAGACTAACTGAACGTACTCTATAGGTAAGCTATCTATTTTAGAGTAACCACGTAACGCTCTGGCTTTGTTTGTCAGCTCTAAGTTAACTTTGTAGAGAGTAACACGGTTATAAGGTATTCCGAGAACATCAGTCATTATTTTGTTGTCTATGACCGGATGGTATTCTAATATACAAGTTTCATCAGTTATTATAACTGGTCCATCCAAGTAACTACTAGAAACATTTGGTTTTGTGTATATTCCGTTGGCTATAAGTAATTTATTCACAATATAATACAAAAGGGACCGAAGTCCCTTCTTATCCTTGAAAGTTATATTAACTTTCTCGCGGTTTATTCAACATATCTCTAAGTAGTTTTTCTACTGAAACTGGATCATGAGTAGATTCAGGATAAACTTCGCTTTCGCTAGAAGACTCATTACCTAACTTTGCAAGCTTAGCTAATTTCTTTTTGTTTTCTTCTAGTTTCTTGTTGATCTCCATAATAAGAGATTGTTGGCCAACGTTTGCAGTTATTTGTACCCATCTAGTTCCGTCATAGGGTTCTTCAGTTTCTGGATCACGATAAAACCTATCTTCAGGTCCAGCTAACACAACTAAACCTATCTCTCTGTTAGGATTGTACTTTGCTACTTTTTCTACAGTCTCAATCAAAGAAATATAGTCATTATTATCCCTACATTGAAGAAGTTGTGGCAGAGGGATTAGAAAGTCTTGTGCCATGTAAAGTATCCTTATCTAGTATAGCTTTAGCTTTATCTAAGTAATCAATTATTGTATCAAGGTTGTTAGGTTTAAAAGATGCTGCATTTTCATGACCATCGCCGTTGTACTTTTTAGCTAGTTCTCTAGCTCCTTGACCTCTTAAATTAACTATTGTGTTATTTAAGTTTATAACTAACTTTAATTTGTGATTAATTCTTATAAGTTCACAAACCCTAGATACCCAAGGCGCAACCTGTATAACTCCTATATCACCTTGAATAGAGCAGTTTAAACTTTGTGTTTGTACACATCTTTCAAATAGAGATTTATAAAGATTTAAGTTTAAGTTTTCTGTAAATCTATTATTATTTATGAGCCTCTCTAGAGTACTATTAAAGTCTACTTGAGTTAACCACTCTAGCGCGATTACGTTGTAATCATTTTGCCAGTTAACGTAGTTAAAAAAGTTATCTGATCTGTTTGCTAGCTGTGTTAGATAACTATCTGAGTCTAATAAACTAGCAGTCGATGGAGACTTTATATCTAATTTGGAATTAATTTTATTAAAGCTTTTCTTAAAGCCTGGTATTTTTTCTAAATTATAGTCTGTAGGATGGTGATCTATAACACTAAAACTAGTGAGTGTGTTTGCTAAGATTTCTGATGGGTGACAATCAAGAAACAGTACATGTTTACTTTTATTAATTTTATTAATATTAGTTAACACGTACTGTATCTTTTTATCAGTTAGTAGGGCTAAGCAGCAGAGACTGTCTACATCTCTCCCGCAGACGACTTGGAGCACTCTTCTTCGCTTTCTTCTTGATTAGAGACATAGTTTGTTTTAGTAGATAACATATACTCAACCCAAGGAATCATATGTTGGCCCCAAGCTGAGAGTTTAAAGTTATTAGTATTGTGTTCTCTAATTACATTTAGCTTAGATCTGTGCTCTTTATTTAGTTCTTCTAAAAGAGTTTGTTGTTTTGAATTTAGGTTTTTGAGCTCTTTTGTATAAGGAGGTGTATGTCTACCCATCGATAACCTTTAAAACTTTCTTAACTAATTCAGATCTAACTATGTCTTTTTCTGAAAACTCATAGAAACCAAAATCTTCAGCATCCTTGAACTTTCTGATTAAGTTAACTCCAGAGTAATCGGTGTTACCGTCTGAATCTTGAAGGTCAATTTGCTTTGGATCATATGTAACTACAAACTTACTTTCTCTGCCCAGTCTGGTTAGGACTAGCTTTAACTCGGTTGCTGTACAGTTTTGAGCTTCGTCAATTAAAACAAATGTGTTATGAAAAGTTGTACCTCTCATAAACTGAATAGGTAACACTTCTATAGCATCATTAGCCTTTAGAGCTTCTGCTCTCGCATGGCCAGCGATTTCATCCATGAGATCATAAATAGGCCTCAAGAATGGGTCAATCTTAGCTTTTAGATCACCAGGTAAATAACCCATTTCTTCGCCAGCTGTAACTGTAGGTCTTGTGATAATAGCTTTAGTACACTTACCTGTTACTAAGCTTTCTATCATAGCCCTTGTTGCACTGTGAGACTTACCTGTACCTGCTGGACCTCCAACAAAAGTACCGTCATGAAGATTTATTAATGCTTCTACAGTCTTTTGAGCTTCGGTTAAGTTTGTACTCTTTGGTAGTTGTCCATAGGCCTTATCGTAGATCATATTGTCTCTATGATCGTTGTTATGGTTATGGGATCTATTGTTGTTGCGATAGCGAGATCTGTTATGACGACCCATTTAAGTTTCCTTCTATGCTTGATATGGCTTTTTCAGAACCTAATTCTCTATTTTGTATTTTTGTCCACTGTATTGTAAAGTCAGATAGAGGAGGCTTAGGTTTAATTGTTATACCCATTTCTTCTATTAGTTTACTGGACTTATATTGGTTGCACTTTTTACAAGCTGTAACAGTGTTTTCCCAAGAATCCAATGTATAGTTTAGTTTTTTATGCTTGCTAACCTCAGCAAATCGTGATTTGGGTATAATATGATCGATAGACAAGTTTGATCTTGTCATATCTCCACAATAAACACAAGTGTAGTTATCTCTTTTGAGCACACCTTTTTTAGTCCACGGTATAACAACTGGTTTTATGTACCCGCAGTTCTTTATTTGGATTACTTCAGGTATACTAAAAACGCCACCTTGATATTTTATGGTACCTATAGTTGTATCGGTAACTGGGTAGGCTAATCCCTGCTCAACAAGAAACAGAGCTCTTATTGCTCTTGTAACAGAGATAGGACTACCTGTGTTACTAATAACTAGAACATTAGGTGTTCTACTCATAGGTTAATCCCAGCTTTTAGCTAGATCAGAGTTGTAACCGTTTGCTGCTTCTTTATTGTACGTAAAAATCGTTGATGTTGGCTTACCGGCAGCGGTACAAGCACCAAAGTTTACGCAGTGTCTGCAAATATCAGCGTAAGGTTGTACCTCACCATTTTTACAAAAGGCCATACAGCCCCTGGTTGATTCGGTAAAAGGCTGGTTTTCGTCAAAAGGACAAACATGAGTAAACTCTTTCTCTTCAGTCCCTGCGATCACACCAGAAAAGTCTACACGTAGAGCATCAAACTTAGCAATATGCTCTTCGTTAGTTTCTTCATTTACAAAGAAAGCATAAGGAATCATAAACCAAAGCATTAGATCATCCCTAGAGTCAACTATTTTATAGTTTGGCCTGTTCGGGTCATCTTCCTTTTTAAGGCTTTCTAGAGCTACCTTTATAATATACTTTTGCTTATGTTCACGTACAGTAGACTCACTCTGAATAGGAAACTTCATAGCTTCGTTTGTGAGCTCGATAGAGCGCTCTACACCAGTAGTAGCTAGCTTAAATAAATGCATTTCTGGATGAATTCGTTCTTGAGACATAGTTTTATTCCTTTATGTGCTTATTGATTCATTTTGTTCACGTACAGCGTCTTGATATGTTTTAGTTGAAACGACTTGCCAGTCTTGTGGGTAATCGGGCCAGTTTATCCATATCTTTTGAGTAGGGGGAGTGTAGTTTGGGTATACTAATTGATAGTAATAGGTAACACAATCATCTATTGTGATACTATCGTAGTACCCTAAGTCTATCCAACAGGGTGGCTCTTCTAGAGCTTCAGATTGTTTACTTATAAAGTCTAACTTTGCTTGGTTATACTTTAATAAAGATCCAACTAGGGTTAAGCCAGTAAACTTTAGCTCTAGGACAAAGGCTCCTGGAAAGCTTACTGGCTCTTTATAAAAAGGTTTACCGTCTGGATAATAGCCTTGTCTTGCTACAACGGGACCGGTTAAAGGTATTAACATTAGTCGTTAAACCAGTCATTTGTATCCATTAAGGTTGCTACTTCGTTAGGAAAAATAACTAAATCGGCTTTAGTATAGTCCCCAGATAAGATCTTAGCTGCCCACTCAACTGCTTCTACTTGTTCTACATTTGGAACGTAGTCTGTAAGTTCTACTGAACTTGCTCTGCAAGCTACGTGTAAATCGTTTGTATCAGCGTTTAAAGTTTGTAGAAAGAGTCTCGCATAAGTATTTGTTCTAAATAAATTAGCTAGTAATAAAGCCTTAGACAATTCTGCTAAGTCTCTACTCTTTGTTGCTATCCGTAGATAAAGTAGGTCCTGCTGTTCCAGAGTTAGATTCGTGGTAGACAGTGTATCCATGAAAAAGCACCTCTCTTAAGAGATATAGTTTAGTAGTTTGTATTAACCCCGGAATCCAAAAGCCTATATTTTTATAATAATCATTAACATGGTTATGTCGCTTTTCATTCCAGTTATTAACATCTGTTATTAAAACTTTTTCAGGTAGGATTAATTCCAGTTTCTTGGAAAATCTTCCTTCTATATGAAAATCTTTAAATAACTCTTGGTAATAGTGTTTAAGGGTTAAGTCTTTATTGTCGCACGGCTTTACCGGCTTACAAACAAGACCTATTTCATTTGAGCCGTTAGAAACTCCACCGACCCACATCCATCTTGTATCCATTAAAAAGCTGTTATTGATATTTCTATGTTAAACAGATCGTTACAAGACGAGCACTCTATTGGATTTAAAGACTCTCTTCTTATGTAAAGATATTCTTGATTATCCCCACAGTGAGGGCATTCTATCTTTAAGTCATCTGTTGAAACATGTAGTTCTGTGTTGGATTCCATGTTAGGTCTCTGATATGTTTTTGTATCTAAGCCCAGAACAGTTATTTGTTACAGCTCTAGATAATCGGTGTATGCAAGTATCACAAAGATCTGGCCTACTAACTATTACTAGAGCTTCTCTCTGTTTAACTTGAACCACTGCAGAGGGTAGGGGTCTAGGTTTATTATTAGTTTGAGCATATAATATATCTGCATCTTGCGGACATGTTATAGTCTCTTTAACAAAGTCTGATTCGGCTTTGCTATTAACTTTATAGCTATCTTCACCAGTCCTTGGGTTGATAGCATGAAATAATTGATATATTTGTCCAGTTAAGCTACTCGCTTGCAGAGCTGCGGATATATAAGCTTTCAACAAACTTACCATATCTGCAGCTTCGCCAACGTGTATACTAGCGGGATCAATATTTATTTCTATGCCTGGTCTATTTATCATTTGTTCTCTTGTTGAGCTTTCAACTCTCTGAATTATTATTATTGTATAAGTAGAGCTTTAACTGGGCTTAATATTCAATCTGCTTTTGACATCGTCAAGGACTGACTTAGGTCTACTCTCAGCCTTTGTATCTAAGCATACAGAAGTTGTATCAAAGCCTTTAACCCCAAATATAGGAGTTGTCTTTTCTTCTAGATACAGATTAGGGTTAGTCTTGCTGTTTGTTAGAGCGCGTGTGTCAGCCCATTCACCTAGCTTACCCCAACTAGAACCTGGTGTAGTAGTAAGCTTAGGTTGGTTATACCCACTTGAATTCTTTTCATTGGATACACGTTCGCCTAAAAATCTAGATACACCTATTACCCAAGGAGCGAAATCTTTTGCTAGAAAAGCCACTGTGTCCTTGTAACCTATTCCTTCTCGTATAACATCTTGAGTTAGGATATTTAGGTTAATGTGTTTTGGACTAATAGCTTCTTCAGCAACTTCATGTACAACTATAAGTAAGCTGGTCCTGTTGTCTGGATAAGTAGATATCTTCTTGACTATTCCTTTAAAGATTTTCATATAGTGCCCTTTCTTTAGGGTATTAAGTGTCTACAAATATTACTAACTAGATCAGGTGCATCTTCGAAGCGAGCTATCCATCTTAAGATAGCTGTATACTTGTTTAAGTATGTAACGTCAAGGTCTTTAAGCATAACTCTTAGCAGAGGAGAGTCCTTTTCTGGTACTTCTTCTCCGTCGAGACTGAGATAGGCCTCTGTTCCTGGATGCTTTTTAACATACTCGGCTATGTAATAAGATATCTCAGAAGCTTCATGTTCAGACCAGCCTCGATCTTTACCTTTTGATATAAGGGCTTGGCAGAGGTCTTCGTAGTAATTAATATTTATAGTTGAGTCTGATATGTTCATTTATACCCGTACAGGGGTGGATACCTGTTTTGGTTTGAAGATAATAATTGTTGTTAATACATTATTCTTATAGACAAAGCACCATCCGTCTTGATAGACATCAAAGGTTTCTTCATCTCTAGAAGAAGTACTTACAGGGGTACCTTTTTTAGCTAGAATTTGATTCCTAGTTTTTTCTACAGTTGGGCTAAAAACAATTCGATCAAGTATATTGTCCTTGAAGGAGCATATTAGAGTATTACCTCTAGCCCAAGTAAACTTAGGATTAGTATATTCATAAATTATAAGCCCTTGCAAGATTACTTTAGGAGAACCTGCAGGCTTACCTAAAATCTGGTTTACGTCAGCAATAGAAGAAAACCCAGGCAGCATAGAACCTAGTTGGTAGTTAACAATCTTTACTTGAGTATCCATCTATTGAACCTCCGGTATGAGACTTGAAGACATTATAACTAAGTCGTAATTTGGTATACTCTTTAAGTATACGTAATCTACATCAATAAGTTCAGAAGTCTTAAACAACGCTAGATCTTCCGACTTAAACTTATCATCGTTGTAAATATAAGATAAGTTTATAAGAGTAGGATATACTATTTTATATAAGGTACCGTTTATAGTTACTTCTTCACCAACTCTGTCAATAGGGTAAACCCAGGTATCTGAGTTTCTGTATTCAGACTTATACCCCTCAAAGCCAAGCATTAAAGCTCTGATTTCTGCTGTGTTATAATCTATTCCGTTTGTAAATATGATTGATACACCAGCATGGTTAAGATACTTTCCTAACTCTTCTAAGGCTTCCAGACTAAAACAGTGTAGAGTTAAACTATATCCTCTAAAGTCTGATGGGCTTTGTACAGTACCTAATACGGGTTCTATAGTGATAGTAAACTCGTATATATTGTTGCTTATAACATACGCTTGTATGGTATTAGCTTGAAATAATTCTCGATAAATCCTTACCAGTGTTGATATTCTGTGCTTAGCAAAAAATAGAGATAGAGTTTCTATCGGTAACATAAGCTGCAAATATTTTAAAATATTTAGAGCAATGTAATTATTTCTGAAATAGGAATACATAAAAGTTTTTCTCCTGATAGTGTTGTTAAGTTAGTCTGTTTATCTATAGGGTTTTTAACATATATGTATTCAAAGCCATATTTAAATTTATCGCTACTAAAGTTTAGGTTAAAAACATAATCATCCCAAGCTACTAGATCGTTTTCCTTAAATCCTTTAGATTTTATATTGCCTATTACTTCTTTAAAAAGCTTATCTGCCAGATTGCCTCTAATGGTTAGTTTAATGATATAATTAATTGGTGGATTAAAAAATAGCTTTAAGTTATCAGGCACTATTAGCTTTTCTTTAGCGTGCATTATAACATTTCCATATTTCGTACTATAAATTAAATCTTGTGTTCGTAAAAAGTTTAATAGATCCTCTTCGAGATATTTAAACTTTTTTATTCGATGAAACCCTTCGATGTCTTCGAAGCAGTTTATATAGTCTAGAAAAGCCGTTATTGAGTAACTCATTAAAAGCTGAGCGAGCAAATATAGATATTCCAGCTTTAATTTGATCCTGTGTAGCATTAAACTCAACTCCTATATATATACTTTCTACGTCATGCGCACATAGAAGGTCTCGCTCTATGCTTTTTATTAAGTCTTCTGTTAAGGCTATTTCTTGATTTGGTTTTAAAAAGTATGAAAAATCATCTAAAAGATTTATTAAAGCTTTTGGGTTTGATTGATTTCTTATAGCAGATAAAGTTCGTTGTAAACTTGTTTTTACTAGTACGTATACTGTGGTTTTGTACGCTTTAATAAAGTTTATTTTACCGGCTAGTTTTTTATTGCTTATAAACTTTGATACTTCATGAAAAGTAGAAAATGTAGTAAGTTTATTGTTATTTTTATCTTTTTTTAAATAAGATTTTTTTAAAATAACTGTTGTATTTCCATCCCCAAAAACACATTCCACTCTAGTTGCTTGTGTTACCATTTATAGTACTTTAAAACCTTAGCTCTAGAGATTCCAGAGCTTAAACTAAATAGCTGTCTATACGCTTCTTTTGACAGGTCTAAGTCTCTATTTCTTGCAAAAGGACCCCTATCTGTTACTGTTACCTTTATAGATTTTTGATTGTTGTTAATAATAATTAATTCAGTTCCAAAGGGTAAGTACTTGTGCGCGCAGGTTAGTTTATTTTGATTAAATATTTTACCTGAAGCAGTTAGTTTACCATCAAAACCTGGACCATACCAGGAAATAGTCATAATTCCTAAGCTTATAAAGTGAGTTAACACAATAATATCCTTTCTTTAGCGCAGAGGTATAGAATTGAACTATACTTATCTTTAGTAGTTGCTAAAGCATCAAAACCTTTTTCTCTGCATGTTTCTCCTAATTAAAACTAGGAGTTAGATTTACGTTAAAAAACGTTTTTGTCATTAAGCCAGGATATCGGCTTAATTCTTTTATAACCTTAACAGTGTCTAGTTTAAAGAGCTTTTCAATTTCTCTTTTTATTTCGGGATCATTTGGGTTGAAAGTTAATCTAGGACTGCTTTCTAGAAAGTTTAATTCGTCTTTTACAAGATTTTCTAAATTATATTCGATACATAAGCGTATGGCTTTGATCCAGTCAGAATAAATTAAAGATCTATTAGTTTTCTTTAATTTGTTTTCTAAAGCTAATTCTTGTCTGGATACTTCTTGTCTGTTTATAGGATCAATAAATATATCTTTTTCTTGACTATATTTGATATCTAAAACATTAAATACATTAACGCTAGCTAAAGACGTAGCAAAAGTGAAATTATATTGATTACCGTTAATCAGTATTCGACTACTTGTACTTTTTTCTATCTTACTTTTATCAACATTTTCTCTTTTTGCTATAACATAAAGCATTTCCTCATAGTCTTTCATACTAAACAATGATATAAAATATTCAGACGGTGTATATGGTAACTCTAAATAAGCTCTATAGGCGGCTTCGCCTGTTAACCAAATATCCACTTTAATCTCCTGTTAATGTAGTACCGATGGGGAGATTCGAACTCCTCGTCCCGTGCGCTGAAAACGCAGGATCCTGACCGCTAGACGACATCGGCATAAAAAGTAAGAATTACTTCTTACTCTTTTTGGTTTCTTGCTTGCATAAGTGTATCATGTCAAGAGGATTAGCTCCTAACAGTGACTCTTGAACTTGAGCTACACTTAAGCTTTCTGGTATATATTTGTTTACTAATTCTGATTTTATTTTCTCATCCAGGTCTGGCTTGAGCTTGTCTATCATAACAATTAGTTGTTGCTTAGAGCAGTTACCAAACATTATCTTTTTATCAGCTCTACCTGGTCTGATTAGCGCTGGATCTATTTTATCTATATGATTAGTTGTCATAACTATAATAGATCCTGATTGGCCTGCTACACCATCCAAACTGTTTAGTAATCCAGAAAAGCTAAAATCACTTACACCTGAACCACGCTTATCTCTTTCTTTAGTAAACGCTGTATCAACTTCTTCCAGTAAGATAAATGATCCTTCTGGCACAGAATTAAAAGCGTCTAACGCTCCTATATCTGATTTTAAGTCTGATAGGTTCATAACATATATTGGTCGATCCAGTTCAGAAGCTAGAGCTGTTACTAAAGTTGATTTACCGTTGCCTGGTGGGCCATACAATAAATAACCACGTCTCCAGGGCAATCCTACTTTTTCATACCAATCTTTACTATTAAAAAATAGTTTGGCATCTTCTAAGATCTCTTGCTTTTGTGATTCGTCTAGAGCTACTGAGCTTAAATACCTTTTAGGTTTAGTATCGATAGCATCCCAGCTGGCTGAACCATAACCTATCTTTAATAGTTTTATCTCTAATCTATCTTCAACTGAAGTAGATACAGCTTTAGCAGATTCTTCTAATATCTTAACAATAGCTTTTCTGCCTGAATTAAACCAGCTAGAAAATACATAAGTTTCATAATACATTTCTCCTGACTTAGGAACATATGTACCATCTTCAGTAGAAGAATTATATTGTTCTCCGGCTTGCTCAAACTTTTCTCTATAAGTGTAAAAGAAGACTAAATTACCGTCTAGCCAAAACCACCTTAGCTCGTTTAATGGTTTAAGAAGTAAACCTAGTTTCTTAGTTATCTTTGAGTTAGTTAGAGAGGTTTTATTGTGATTTTTAGAAGAATTTCCATAAGGGTTGCCGGCATCAAATCTTAAAGATATAGCCTTAAAACTATGACATTTAGATGACACATCGTTAGATTCAAGCCAGCTTGTAACTCCTGCAAAAACTAAATCAGAGCTAGATATTTCTATAGTATAAACAAACCATCTCTTTAAGACCAGCCATACATATTCTGGTACTAATCTAGCATAGGCTAAAACAGCACCTAGTATCATTAATACAGCACCGCCTCCTGCTATTTGGTTAGCAGCAAGGTAGCTTGTAACAAACCCTATAATAGTTTCCATCTTACTCCTTAAATGTTGTAAGTATTAGTACTTTTAAAGTACTTAGGTTCAGAACAGTGACATGGCTGGTTTTCTTTTTGTAAATGAACACTCATTGAAAAATTAGTTATGTAATCGCAGTAATCATCACCTCGGGCATTTTCAACAATACACAGTACTCTAGAACCTATTGCAAACATTAAGTTATATTCTAAACTCATATATACTTGACCTTAGGGTCCCCTTTTTGTAATTAAAACCGTAGCAGGGACACCTTTCTAATTCATCATCTTCTTCTTGTAAGTTTTCTTTACACAACCAGTACTCTTTAATAAACGTGTTCATGTTGCTATTTTGATCTATAGCTAAGACACAACAAGATATTTGTGTTGAACCAATTGTTAAGAGCTTAAAGCCGCAATTATTAATTATAGGCTTTTGGTTCATATTTTAAAATATATCTCATTTGAGTAGCCAGGCATACCTAATCCATGACTTGTTTCTTCAAAAGTTGTAAACTTATACCAAAAACTATTTTGTTCAAGTACGTAGTCTGGTCTTGTTTTATCAGCGTTTTTTGCTATATAAATTACCCATGGAATATCTCCTGGAGTTTCTTTTATAATAAACTTAGCTTTACTCCTTAGACCCATAACCAGTATTGCTCCTGCAATTCTTTGTACATTCTGTCAATTACTTCTTCAGGTACAGGATTAGCTCTCTGGCTATTACGCTCTTTGCAGACATTAATATCGATATCTAAAACCTTTAACCTAACATCGTAGCCTAAAGACTCCAGGGTTGTGATTAGGTTTTCTCTATGGGTTTCGTTGATATTAGTATCAGAAATTACTATGTTTTTACCGGCAGCAGCTGCTTCGTTTATCATTTTTTCTCTTAGCTTTAAAGCTTTAGGTGTAGCTTTCTGATTGGCTGCATTACCAGAAACTTTAGCCCTTAGTTCATCTAGTTCGATCTTTACGTAAGTATTGGGTAAGCTATCAGCAAAAGTACTTTTACCAGCTCCGGGAATACCAACAGTTAAAATAGCTATCATGATTTTTCCTTTTCCAATAAAACATGTAATAACTTTATATCTTCTTCTAGCCTTGCTTTAGTTTGATTAATATTAAAATTAATACCTTGAACTTCTAGTCCTATGTTTTTATCGTTTAGCATCCATGCAAGATTACTGCTTGCTCTACCTAAAGCAACAGAACTATTGTTTAAATAAGAAATTACTTCTTTTATTAATTCTCTATTCATTTTCATACCCTTCAGCCATACTTTTTCCACACTTATAAGCAAGGAAAGTAAAGATAGGTATTAACAGGTAATAGTTTAAACAGACTAATAAAATTAGTGTTACAAAGACTGTAAACCAGAAAATCCATTTCTTTATATCCTGTACAATATCATAAATATTTACAGGATTAGGATAATAGCCTATCATGTAAATATTCTTTGCTATAAAAGAATATAATATTATAAAGACTCCTAAATAAACGTTTACTGTTAAGGTGTATCCACCGAGTATAAATAAAAATGGATACATGGCTTACCTCTATATTATTAGTCTAGCTGGAATAGTTACTTTTACTATATTTGTAACTGTTTCTATCATTTGATTTAACAAAGCTATTTTATTTTCGAAAGAACTTTTAGTTATGTCTAGTAAAGTTACTATACTAACTAGTCTTGTTCTCCTTGATTCCCACGTAGTGTTATCTTTAAACACAACAGAGTTGACAACTGTTACAGCTATAGATCTTTTGTATATTTTTAACTTTATCTCTTCTATTTCTGGTATTATGTCAAGTGTTATTTGAAGTGTAGTTTTTAATTCTTCAAGGACTTTATATAAATCTTTTTCTAAGTCTATAAGCTTTGATTTAATTACATGATTATGATTAAACAAGTTAGTTAATTTACTGTTTGACCATGCTATTGTTTCTTGGGCTTTATCTATAGTGTTGTTTAATTCAGTTATTTTACGATTAATATTAAAAGATTCTTCACCAAACCTAGAGGACCTAAAACAGGCTTTATCTACCCATTCTGTAACTCCACTCTCATCTAAAAGCAATAGCTGTTTAATGTGTCTACTTACATCATATGGGTAGTTATTTGAGTTTAAAAAGTCTATACACTCTTGATACTTAGGAGGAGCGGTTTCGTTTAATAAAACTTTAGGTTCACTCGGAGGTAATGGAGGTTTAAAGTTAATCTTACCCGGTTCCATTCTAGCCTCCTGTACGCCCCTAGAAGGCCTTCCTAGTGATTACTAGCTAGGCTATGACCTTTAACTTAAATCATCTAGGTTCCCTACTAGTAAATTGCCTGTTTCGTCTAAAAGGGCATATACATTTATTTGGTCATATAGATCGAAAGAACTAAACTCTTTCATTCCTTCAAAGAAAGCTATAGCTTCAATATTAGAATTATATTCTACTTCTATGTCACTATTACTATTGTTAGAGTCTCTAATTATAATCTTGTAAGTCATAAGGTTTTATAAGGTTTAAAGCCTGTCTAGTTAACAAAAGGTATCAGAATACCAATTGCAAACTAGACAGGGCTTCTAGGCTCTCCTAGAGCCTTTAATTGGCTTAGGCTGCTAGCTTACCACCGTAAGCAACGATGAACTCGTCTAGGCCCTTATCAAAGCCTTGACCGACAGCCTTAAACAGCCATTGACCGTCCTTCTTGTATAGCGAACCAAACTGTACTGAAGTTTCAGTACTAAATTCGTCTTCTAGACAGTACTTGGCAATCTCAGTGTTGCTATCATCAAAGAGTCTAACGTAGCTGTTGTTGACCATACCGAAGTTTTGTCGACGGGATTGAGCCTGATAAATGTTAACAACTAAAGAAATTTCAGTTACTTCATCGGGTAACTTAGTCAGATCAACAGTTATAACTTCATCATCTCCGTCACCGTCACCAGTTAAGTTATCTCCGCTGTGAACAACGCTCTTCGTAGGATCGTGTAGATTTCCGTAAAAGATAAAATGCTTATCACTTACAAGCTTGTTATTGCCTGCGGCATCTGTCTTTAGGACAAAAGCTGAAGCGTCTAGATCAAAAGCATCACCATTGAACTTGTTGGCATTCCAGCCTAATCCTAGCTTAACAACAGTCAAGCCTGGAGCATCCTTAGATAGGTTGATGCGCGCACCCTTAGTTAGATTAATAGACATTAGTTAGTACCTTTCGAATAATTTGAGTCTGATTTACAAACATTTCATGCTTGTGATAAAACTTACCTAGCATTGCTTTCCACATAGATTGCTTGCCGTGGTAGGATAGCTGCGTAAATGCTTCTTCAAAAGCATTACCTTCTAACTTTAAAATAAACTTAGCTCCCCTAAGGGTCATTTCAAAGTCTGGTTCGTATGAGAGGTTAACAAGATCTTTTTGAGTCTTGATATCGTAATGGTTAATTACTGCTTCTGTAGTTGGATCAGAACCAGTGTATTGACCATAAGCTGCAATAATACTCTTGTTTTCTAGCATTTCATGCTGTTCTAGCATTTCTTCAATTCGCTGTGCGTGAGCACCAGTGATGTTTACGTCATCGATAAACAATAGAGTTTTATTACCTAGATATTCCTTGTGAGCCTTGAAAGGGTCATCGGCTAGAGCAGCTATTCTATCTTTATGAGACATATGCTGGTAGTCGGCGATATACCCTTGTTCACGCTTTATTGTATCCCAGTAAAACTTAGTGTTTAGGTTGTTATCTATTAGCATCCAAAACATCTCTTTAGCTAGGTTGCTCGAAGCAATAGGAGATACACCGTTATATGGAGCCGGGATAACAACTACTTCTTGATTAGCGATTAAGTCTTTATGCTTGTTTAAAAGATCTTTTACAAACCGATGAGCAATAACTTTAGTACTAGCTATAGAGCCGTGCTTCATTCTACTATAGTGACTTAGAATACTCTTACAAGAGCCATTCTTTAGGTCTTCATCACTAAAGTTCCATGCACTAATGTGCTTATACACTCTGAACCTCTTTCTGGCAGTAATTGTAACTATCTCTTATGTATTCGGGTAAGTTATACTCTTCTTGAAACTTGTGCCAAGAACAAATAATACCTTTGTTTACTGCTACTTGGTTATCAACAAGACTGTCCCCAAAGTGTATTACAGTCATACCTTTTGATATAGACTTATCTACACTGGAACCTAAAAGCTCTGGGTTAGGCTTTGCTTTACCGACAACATCTGAAAAGTTCATTTCAGTAAAGATATCACCGAAAGTTTTAACTAGCCAGGGCCCTAAAACTTCACCAGAAGTCATACTTGTATTACTAGTAATACTTAGAGTATGGCCTAGATAAAAAGCTTCTTGTAAAGCTCTAATATCCTCTTGACGAGCGATAGGACCAATTCTAGTCCAAGCTTGGTTTAATTCTTGCATGAGGTTCAAGTAAGTAAACTTATCAGGGCTATCTTTACATAGCTCTATCCAAGCATGTCTTGCGTGTAGAGCATTACCTGTTTCTTCTTGTAACTTATCAGTAAGCTTCTTTACTTGTTTGTATTTAAGTTGAGCTTCTTCATAAGAACACTTTAAATGCTTACTGATAATACTGTTTCTTACAGGAATATAATCTGGGTTATTGGTAATTAAGGTTCCCCAGACATCAAAGCTTAGGTGGAGCTTGTTCATTGGTTTTTACACTTTCTAATATCTGATTATCAAGGTTTATTGTTGTTTATTAACACTTCTTTAGCCAGTTAACTACTTCATCAGTAATTAGCTGTTCGTATAACTGATCATCAGTTAAAGATAGATCGTTTAGGTTTACAAAACCAACATTGTCTAGATCGTCTGCTGCTTGCTTAAGCATATCAAAATATCTAGGCTCGCCTAGACCAACCAGAGTCCAGTACATGTTGTGCTTAGCAGACTCCTCTAGTACCTTACGAGCCTTACTTGGATCATCAGATACACCATCAGTAACCATAATACCATAAGCAGGCAAAGGCTTAGGCATAACAGCACTGGGACTACTATTACTACCAAACAAACTCTTTACTGCACCAAACAAGTTAGTAACAGCTTGAGCAGGGCTAGAATTAAAATAATGGCTAATCATACTGCTTAGAACTGGAGCATAAGCAGTACCACCCCAGTTAACGCCAGTTTCACGACGAGTGCGATCAACACAGTTATTTAGGTTATTCTTAGTTACAGTCTTGGCTGGAACACAACGATTATGGAAATACCACAAATCAAGTTCACCGTTATCATCAAACTTCATGGCTACACCCATAAGTCGCTCTACAGTTTCCTGCATCTGACCTGAGCTATAAAAACCAGCAGCTGAACCTGAATGATCTAAAGCTAGACCAACTCGAACTGCGGGGATCTTATTAAGACCCTTCTTTTGAAGAAGAATACCGACCTTTTCAGTACGCTTTTCTAGACTAATACTCATTGTTGTTTACCTATTACTTTCTTACAAACTTATTCTTTAGCTCTGCTTCCAGGCTAATTAACTTTTGTTCTGCTTCTGCTCTGGACTTCTTACCCTCGTCTGTGATCTTTAAAACATCATCAAAGGTACCTAATAGTTCTTGCTGTACTTGTTCTAAAGCTTGAATAGATATAGTTGACCTTTGACCTAGCTTTGCTACATCAGTAGCACCTTGTCTAAACATCTTAGCTCCCAGAACTAGTGCTTCATCTGTAGCATCCTGGACTTTATTAGCTAGATCAGTAGACTTTTGTTGCTCTTGCTGGACAATATACATAGTAAATGCTTGTCTCCAAGCAGGTATAGTTGTTGTTTTAATATCTACTAGCTTTGATGCCAGAGTTCTAGCATTGTGCTGCAATAATCTGATTTGGGGTTCAGCTAGTTTAGTTAACAACATAGAGCGATTTAAGTCGTCTATACGTTTAGTTAGCCTATCTATTTTGTTCTGAGTTAAACTTAAGTTACGTTGAGAACTAAAACTATCTGTATCTAGTTTTAGTGTTTCAAGTTCTTTATTCAAGACTTCTAAGTACTTATGACCTTCTTCTACTGACATTCTAAGATTTTCATGAGAATTAAAGTTGTCTTGAGACATCTTTTCTAAGTCTTCTATACGCTTAACGTGTAAACTAGCTGATTTGTCTAGCTCGGCCATTAATCCATCCATACGTCCTTGTACGGTTTGATATTCAGCCAGCATCCGCTCTTTTTGAGAAGACCATAGATTCTTTATTTTGTTAATTAGGTTAGGTTTACCAAACTTGCTTGGATCTAGCTTTTTTGCTTCACTGATCAAACTATTTAACTGTAAACCAAACTCACCAGTATCAGATAGTTTTACAGCCTCTAGAAGACTCTTGCTTGTATTCTGAAAATGATTAGCATGGGCTAAGCCTAATTGTTCTATCTGAGTATCATAAACTACAGTTAGCGCTTGGGTTTTAGCAGGGGTCCCTGAATCTCCAAATAAAGGCTTAATCATATAGTTCTCCTAAAAGGCACATAATATTAGTATTCCTATTCCTGTGAATAAACACAGGTAAAAGCTTATATCAAACTTAATCACTTAATCACTTACTAACTCTCTACATATCTTGGCTACTAAATCAACTTCATAGCGCGGTAAGCTTCCGATAAAGTTGTATTGCCAATAAATTTTTAACTCTCCTGACAGAACATCTAACTTTTCTTGAGTTGTTAAAAAATTAAATATCATGTACTCACAATACTCATCATCTGTTTCCCACCAGAAAGTTTCATAACTCTGTGAGTTTACTAAAATGTCTGATGTTACTGTTTCGTAAAGAAAGTTAGAGTCGATTACGTCTCTAATTTTTAAATATAGCTTTTGACTGTTATTACTGTGTATAAGTATAAAATCTAATTCACGCACTGCCTGAAACCATGGCCTTTATAGCTTTATTTTTTAAATTCTCTAGTTTGATATAATCAACCCAGACTTCTACTTCTTCAGCTATTATTTGGCTAAGAAGATTATCTTTATCTTCGTTTAAAATATAATCAGTAAACTTATCTATAGCGTAGTTTAAAGTTCCTTTTACTGTAATTATATGGTTAGTATAGTGATCTTGATAGACATAAAACTCATTACTGGATTTTTGTAGAAAAGAGTAAGTTATCCGGTTCATAAACTCTCCTTAATTATTTACAATAATTTTTGTTAACGGAGTTATTAAATCTTTTTCTGCTATAACCGTACTAAATCTCTCTGTTTTAATTATTGAAAGTTTTTCTAATCTTGAAAAAATTACTTTTATGCTTAGTTTCTTTTCACCGCTTAAAAGTTTTGGTAAAAGATAAGGATCTCTTTTTGAAATAAGATCTAACCCTACCTTTATTGCACTATTAATAACTCCATTTAATCCTGCTATTTGTCCATTAAAAAGATTAACAGGTTCTTCAATTTTAGCGTATTTGCCTTTGTAAGAGACTATACGATTTAATTTATAATTACTGCACTTTAGTACTAACTTTACATGGCCCATTTACTTACCTATCATTATGTACAGCAACATATAAAATAAAAGCTTTGTCTGTAAATACTTTGTTGTTTATAGTAAGATAATAATTTTTGTTGCTAAGTATTTTATCTTTCCACTCTGAGTTGGCAGTTAAATATTTAATCGCCTTTGCTGCTACAACATAATCTAGAGCTTTTACTTGCTCTTCGACTGTACCTTGATCTAACCTATACTTCAGATCTGTTACGGTTTCAGTAATGCTTAACTCTATAGTTTCCAATACAATGTTATCTATAGTAAACTTTCTAGTAAAAGTTTTAGTACCTGCATCATAGCTAACACCATTTATAATATTATAAGAAATTTTAATTTCGCTCATCAGTCCCCTTAGCTGGTATTCCGTTTATCAGTCTATCTGCTGCTTCAGTAAGAAGATCTATTTGCAAGTTTTGATTAAAAGCTATTTTGTTGTATATTCTTGTGATTATTACAGAACTGCTAGTTTTTCCTTCTATTATATATCTACATGCTTCTTCAGTTTTCAGATAGTGATCAAAAACTAGTTCTGATAGTTTAGATTTAGATATTGTTCGACCTTCGAGTAAAGCAATAGTTTCTCCTGTTATCGCATCTTTAAATAATATACCAGAACCATTAAGTGTATCTATCCAAATAATAGCTTTTAAACTTTTAACACCAGTAGACACATTAATTACTCCTTTTAGAGCCTAAGAGGGGACTTGAACCCCTAACCGCCGGATTACAAAACCGGTGCTCTACCGTTGAGCTACTTAGGCATCACAGGCTTAGATTGCTCTAAGTCTGTAAATATAAAGAGCCATAGCAATAAAATCACACCAATACTCTTCTTCGAGCGTTGATAAAGTTTTACCTTTTAAACTCTTTTGCAAGGCTGCTTGTTGGACCCCATGTGAATGACAAAATAGCCAAATTAATTTGTCTTCGGTCTTTAAAATTACGTATAGTGCTTCTGCTAGATCATATGCATCGTCTAGGTTATCAAAAGCCCAATGCATAGACTCGTGAGCTATGACTAGCTTTTCTTGTACTGAATCAGGTTTTATCCGAGAGTTCAAATAAATTCTTCTTGTCTTATAGCTGTATACGCCCTCGTAAGAAGGATTTTCTATAAAAATGTTTTTAATACTTTTAGTATGTTTAGCAGGTATTTGAATGCAATTAGTTAGCTTATCCAGTATATCTGATTTAGAAAGCTCTAAGTTGTTTTCAGATTTACTTACTCTAGCTAGAGCACCTTCAAATAATTTATTTCCTGAAGTAGTTAGCTCAAACCACAAAGACAGAGTTAAAACAAGTATGTAGTAGCCCCAAGCTAAACAAAACTTACCTAAAAGAAACGGGTAATAAAGCACTTAAGGGCCTCTTTCTTTTGTTCCCAACTTGTAAGTAAATCAAAAGTACTAGCTGCTAGAAATACAAAAGTTAAGCCAAGTAGCACTAGAGCAATAGTACCTAACCATAGATCAACCATAAATATACTCCTTTATTTAGCACGGAACCAGGGAGTTGGACCCTGACAATTGGATTTGGAGGCCAACCGGTAGCCGCTACAGTTCCGCACTGTAGCTAGTAGATAGCTTAATCTACTAGCTAATTAACTAAGCTATTGCACTCCAGAGCTCAGCAGAACCGGGCTTACGACTATCACTAATTATGTTTAGGTTAAAAGCTTCAGTAACGATAGCAGTTAGATCAGGGCCCCAGCAAGGGCCCATAATAACTCTACCATCTCCAGAAACACTTGAACCATTAACGGCTATAATCAGTGGGTCTTCGTTAACCCAGCGCTCTTCTCGAGCTTGTTGAGCTCTATTTTCTGCTTCACGTTGAGCAATAACACGAGCACGAGCTTCTTCTTCAACGCGATTCTTTAGAGATTCAAGCTGTTCTGCTTGAGCTCTAGAGACACGTTCAATAGTTTCCATTCGACGTTCGTGTTCAGCTAGCTTTTCTGCATGTTGCTTACTAGTTGTTTCTACACGATTCATTCGGGTTTCTAGACCGGTAACTCGGGTATCTAGTACATCAGTTCTACCTATCATTTCAACATACAAGGGCATGTTCATTTGAATGGTTTCTAACTGAGTTCTACACGCTGGGCCAGCGTACGGAACACCCTTACCACCTGCCAGAGCATGACTACAAACATCATAATGATGTACAGGAGCAACTACCCAAGTGGTTAGACCTTCAATACTAGTTGCCCAGTCATTAAAGTTCTTAATAGCCTTTTGCATCATGTCTGATTCTTTGGTATAGGACATCTTGTTAAGGGCACTAAAAGGTATAATGGCAAAAGCTCCGAGTTTATCAACTAAAGCTCTTATCTCAGACAGTTCAGCTGTACCCGAAGCTTTAAGCGCTTCTGCGATAGCCCAGGATTTTTGTGCTTCTAGATTAGTAGTAGCTAATTCTTCTTTGGTAGGACCTATGACAATCTTACCGCGAGCAGTCTCTCGGATAGCTTCAATACCCGCTAGTTCAGCCAGAGCATTGTTGCCCATAGTTAGCTTATCTTTGATCTGAGAGGGCACATTCGGATCTAAAAGAATCTTAGAGATCTGCTGCACCTGAGTAACTCGATCAAGAGTTACAGGCTCACCTGATGGCAAATGAGCCTTTATTAAGTTATCTAGTTTCATTTTAGTTGAAACCCACCTTCTGGTATTAAATAGTGATAGTCTGATTTTAAGTTGTTGAGATCTTCGTATTCGTAACAGTTGCTACAAGCATCAAAAGCGTATTCTTCTAAAAAGTTAAAAAAGTCAAACTGATTTTCTTTTTTTATTGCTTTGTCTAAGGATACTAAACTGCAATTAAAATCTTTATTAAAGCATAGGTTAGCTAAGAACTCAGATTCTTTTTCCAGCATATCATCAAAGCTTACTTTATTTGTAAAGTTAGTTAAAAACTCAAAAGGATTGATTGCATATGTGTTGCCTGGTATATAATTAACATCAGTTAAGTATACTTCACAATTTATATAGCTAAGTCCTGGCGAACGTAAATAACTAAATAACTCTTCTTTAAGATTATATTTCTTTTTGGCTTTAGGGTTTTTCTTAGTTGCTGTAATTGCTTGCTTATTATTCTTTTTTTCTAGGACTTCAGTAACAGTGTTTAAACTATTAGTTTTCTTGTCTAAGCTTGTAAACAAGCTATGATTTTCTGGTAACATTACTTTTTAAACTTACTAATCTTTCTAAGAAAGATTCTTGCCTGGATGTTAGATTAAAATTATTGTTTACTAGTAATTTCATATCTTCCAGAAATTTAAGTTCATAGCTATTTAGCTTTGATTTATTTATTACTTTAAATAACTCTCTGTAGTTTTTATTTATTTTTGGAACTACAGTAGAAGTAGGAGTAGACTCAACAGTAATTTCTAATTTTTGTTCAGGCTCTTCTACTAAAAATTTAAACAAACTGTGATCTTCTGGTAGCATAAATTTATAAAAGACGGGGGAGTCTTAATCCCCGCCTCCTCCACAACTGCCTCCGCCATCGCTACTACAGCTGGATCCACTATCAGAGCTAAAGCTAGAGCTAGAACCACTGTCACTCCAGGAAGAGTAACCAGAAGAGTGACTGGAAGAATGATCACTGTAGCTATGAGAATGGGTAGAATGACTAGGGGCACTAGACGAATCGTTGTTATTAAAATCTAGTTCTAGTTCCATGTCACTGTTTTTACGTTGATAAGAATTCTTGCTGGATGAGGCAGACCTAGCCTTCTTATTAGCTTCACTCTTAGCGATAGCTTGCTTAGCCCAATCTTGATTAGAACCTATATAACTAGATCTTTGAGTAGGTTCAGTCTTAGGGGATGACCTAAGAGCTATTACTCTGACTGCAGCCAAAGCTAGCATGAATACACCTACGCTTACGATTATAATACCGGCTGTTAACATTACTTATGTTTCCTATATTTTAATATTGATTTTCTTGTAGCTTGTCTTTTTAGTTTTATTAGGTTTTCTTGTGTTTCTTTGATAGCAAGGTTAATACATCTTTGCCATAAAGTTATTAGAGTTTGATTCTGTAAACTTGCTTTTTGAAATAATTCATTTAAAGTTGTCATTAATAGGTTAGTTGACTCTCAGCTATTAGTTTGTAAATTTCTTCTTTTATCATATCTTTGGAAAAGGAGTACTGATTCAATAAAATAAAACTTAATTCTTCGCTTAGTTGCACCTTTATCGTTCTTTGTTTTACTCCAGTTATTAACATTCTTCTAGAAATAGTTTTCTTTTTTAGTATTATCCAGTTAAAAGCTATTAGTCTGAGAAAATAATATGGTACATAGTTTATCTCAGATTCTAAAAAATCTATAAGATTTGATATTATAGCCAATCTTTTGTCAGAAGCTACTCTTACACGGTTTAAGCTGTGTATAGACCTAGTTATAATTAATGATTGATCATTGTTATAGCTATTTAAAAGAACTTCTTTTTCAAACTCTAAACATGCAGATAAAAGTTCCTCTAAAGATAGTTCATCTAAACTCATTTTAGTATCTTCCATCAATAAGTATTAATACTCCTATAACAAATAAAAAGGGAGCTAAACAAACTAATAGATTAGTAGGACTTGTCCAGACTATTAAATTTAAGCCAAGCAGTATTAAACAAATACTTATTAGTTTATTGGTAAAGTTAGACATAGTTAAATAAAGCCCCCAATAGTGAAGCTTGTTGCTATAGGTTTAATCACAGTAAAGTTCTACTTTTAGCAAAAGAAGTATAGTTATCAAGGTTAAGCACACACCAGCTATAGCGGCTACTAAACCTGTAAACGCTAGAAGACTAGCTATTACAGGTGTTAAGTTTAAAGATAAAAAGAATTTACAAACTAAAGTAACGATAAAACATAAGGTTGCAAGTAGTCCAGTGCGTATAAGGCTTAAAGTCTTCATATTTTACCTCTAGCTGTCAACTGACTTTCGTACTTTAAAAGCTTTCTACGAAGCATATCTTGTAGCTCTTCTGGTTTAGATCTAAATTGTTGCTCAACTAGTGACATACTGTCTAACAAGCAGTCTACTGCTTCTTCTTTAGGATCTCCATCACCGCTTACAGCTCTTCTAAACTCATCAGCTTCTCCCACTATACGCTGGGCTTGTTGTTCTGGAGTTTTATCCTCTTGTGCGCAAAGAAATAAAGCTTGGCTAAACTCATCTGAATCTAAAATTTCTTTTATTATACTGGGAGTGTAAAAAAAGCTTAAAAAGCTTCTCTTAGCCCACTTTAGAGCTTTAGTCACTATCTTCATAAAAATAAAGTCCTATTGCAGCTAGTATACAAAGTATATAAGCTGAGATTACATAGTAAGGTGCTAATATTGTAGCCCAAACAACAAAGTAAAATTCTAAAAGTGAGAACACAATTACTATAAGCTTAGGTAAGCTTTTTATTAAAATTATGTGTCTCAGCGAAAACCAAACAATGATAATCGTAGTAAAGAACACACTTAAGTTCATTGTTAACATAGCATAGCCGATAGTTAACAAAACTATACTTCTAAAAAAACTCAAAGGGGCAGCCATTGCATTGTTTAGTTTGGTTAGGTCTATTTGATTTATATTTTCCATTTTATTTCCTTTTAAAACTAAGCTGAATAGTAAGAGTCGAACTTACCTATAACACGGGGTTAGTACAGTAAAGTACCGATATAAAACTATATGTGTTAGTAGCTCCAAGTATCAGCAGTAGCAGTGGTCAGAGTCGAACTGACAATCGCACAGCTTATGAGGCTGGCCCGTTACCATTATAAGTATATTGTATGATTTATATTGTATATGTTTTTATAGTTTTGTGTTGGTTTATGTTTAAGTTGAAATGATTATTAATATTAATATTAATACTCTTACTCTTTAAACTTACCATTATATACATTTGAGAAGGTACTGTAGCTCTAAGCATTCCATGAATAAAAGTATGTGTTAGTCTATATGACATAAGGCTCTTTTCTATATTCTAGAGAAAATAATTGTTTTCTAGAGTCTTTTCCCTTTAAAAGTTTTATTTTTAATAAGACAAATATATCGTCATACATTTTATACAGTTCAAGCCCGCTAAGGTTAACGCATTCCATCTTATATTTTTGTTTATTATATGAAAAAACTTGGCCCATCTATTTGATTTAAATCTGAGTATCTGTGTATTTTAGTTGTTAAACTTACTTCTATATAACTTTTGACTTGACTAGTGGTAAACAGCATCTTTTTAGGTTCGATCCCAGCAATAAAGTTATAGACTAAATTATAGTTTTTAATCATATGTGATGGTCTTCTTCCTCTAGAGCGTGAATAGGAACAAGTCTAAGATATTCGTTATCTCCTAACACCTCATCAGGTAAATTTGTACGACCGTATGAAGTGACTGCGCTTAGCAAAATAAACTTTAATTCATATTTCATAATTATGTTTTACTGGTAAAAGATCTGGATAGAACTCGTAGCTTTTGTATTTAAAAGAATAAAGATTATACTCTAGAGGATACGTAAAATTAAAGGTTTTACACACATAGAATTTAAAGACCTCCTTGCTCATAAATTCTCCACTTTCCTGCAGGAGTGTAGCGGCTTCCGTCGTTTAGATCATACCAATATGAACTTACAGCCCGCTGAGTTTCACCAATCTTAACCCAGCGGCTGTTTTCCCACTGCTCGATCACGTAGACAGGACTTTGACTTGCTTCTACTTTGTTAGATACCTGTAATACTATAAATACTACTAAGCTAAACAAAGCTACCGTTAGACTCGTGATGAGTATATACTTCATTAGTTAGCTCCTTTACCTATTTGGCATTCCACCTGTGATACATTCTGTTTTTCACAGCTCTACGAATTGGGCTGTCAAGTAGATAACGTCGTACAGAATCAAAAGGTTTAGTTTCCCAGTCATCCCAGAACATAAACATAGCGCTTTTTACTGCTGGATGGACTTTTAAGTCTTTGATGTGTCTAGCGAAACTTTTCTTGTGGTCTTGATCCCGCTTGCCTGAGTTACGCCAGTTGAATACTGTGTCATGAGCTAGTTGTACACCTATTTCTAGATCTTCGTGGATCATATCTAGATCCAGCTTAGCTCTGTCATAGTTTGCTAGCTCTTCATCTGGTTCCCAATTGATGTCCTTGTACAGTTCGTTAATTAAATACTCAGGTGAATATTGAGTTACCATTCGATGCTTGTTTTTATAGTCTTCAAACTTTATTTTAGTTAGCTGCTGACCAAACCAAGCTACATAACCTTCTGCATTCTCTAGAGGTTCTCTTAGCATGTGACCAAAAGAGTAGAACTTATACTCAGATGGGTAAAGAACTCCAGTAAGGCCTGGTATTTCTTCTCTGCTGGGCTTTTTCATGGTTTTGCCATCAAAAGATCGCCATCCAAGCAACTTCAAAGCACGTAAACCATTATATTTGACAACGATTTCATTTTCAGGATAAATAATTTCAAACAAACAAGTTCCTGTCTTACTCAGCTCATATAAAATTAGTTTGTCCTGATCTGGTAAAGCCTGGAACATCTTAGTTCCTTCGATGGCCTGTAAGCTATCAAAAGATCCACGAGAAGCTATTAAGCCTGATTCTGGACCGGTTATTTTTAAAGGATAATATAAGATACCTAAAGAGCCATCAACTTTTTCAAAAGTAGCATCAGGCGGTTTATTTAGTTCTCTTAAATTCTTACATGGCTTTTCTTCGTAGTTAAAGAACTTAGCGAAAGGTCTAGCAATTATATGTTTATCTTTATCTAAAATTAAGCCTCGACATTCTAAAGTAATAGAATTCCAAGCTTGATCTATCTGACACTGTTTACTGTAGTTATAAATCCAAAAAGGAAGCTTAGGATGCTTTCTTTCTAGTATTGTACCTTTGTCTATTAGCCTTTGAAAATCAGTAGCGTTAAACTCTCTTAGGATAACGTGAGTACGGTTCATATTTATTCCTCCTTTAAACTAGCGGAAGTAGGGAGACTCGAACTCCCAATAGGTTTAAGATCTATTACTCGTTTTCAAGACGAGCTCCTCATCCAGCCGGATTACTTCCAATTATATTCTAAAATTAATTTGCTCTTCTGACACCATGATTCGCTTACTCAGATATTTATAATCTTCTAATGGTTTAAGTAGTAAACGAGCAGAACCTATAAGTTTTTCTATTACTTCTGGACTTAAAGCATACATTCTGTTGGAATATTGTTTATAATTAAAAGTTTTACTAGACATAATACTCGTTTGTATAATCTTTTGAATTAGTATATGAAAATAATTCTCCTTCAGGCTTTAGTATAATAAGTTTTAATCTATACAGTAAAATTTCAATAGAATTTATATTATTAGTATTTAGTCTAGCGCTAAATAAATATTTTAGTTTAAACACAATACTTTACCTTATTCGTAGCTAAATACTGATTTTATATTTTGACATTTCTTTAGTGGGGTAGCGTACTAACTTTATTAACTTTTTTATTAGACCTATTCACTCATATTTTATAGAAGGTTTCTTTATCAATAGGGTGTCTAAAGTAACACACATCAGTAAAAGATATTTTTATATAATCGTAAAATCCATGTTTATAGTGTATAGCTCTTTCTATATCTTCTTTTATTATACCACAAGTAAAAGTATACTTTTCTACGATGTTCATAGTTCTTTATAACCTTAACTTATATGTAGTAGTCAATCGGAGTATTTAATTCCTTTATAGGAGTAGTAGGTTTTTCTCTTAATATTATTTTAGTAAATATCATTAAAGCTGGTTTTGGATATTTATTTATAATGTCTTTAAAACTTTCTGTAAACATTTCACATGTTGTTTTATATGTAAATTTCAATTTTATCGTTTTTAAACTCATTAACCCAAAAGCTTTCTTTCTTGAAACTTACTACGGTATACACAGGAATTCTTGATGGGCTATGCAGTAATAGCTGTTTTATTTCGGATAAAACAATTCCACAGCTATAGGTATTTTTTAAAACATAGTCCATAAGTACCTCTTCATTTTTGAGGCCTAGAAGCCCCTATAAGGGACCTCTAATCTCTCTTAGGTAGTCTGGGACCTTTTGTTAGTTAAGAAGCCCTTAAACAGGCTTTAGCTATTATAAAATAGTTAACTTTAAGACCTTAGCAAGCAGGATAGCTTATAGTCGATTATTTTATAGTCTACTTCTTTTTGTATAGCTGGTGTCGTTTCTTCTAGATCTTTGATTAAGTTGTTTACGGCTATTTCAAACTCTTGATCAGAATATTGCTGATAGACATTAAGTAAGTTATAATCTATATTTTTAAAGTTAGAATCTACTTGGTTTAGCAAGAATTTTTTAGCCTGTAATAACAACCTTACTATATGCTTGCGGTGCTTAGTTTGGTTTTCAGCTTTTTGACACTTTCTTAACTCAGCCATAGCGAAACCAATATGTGAAGCAGTAATAGTTCTGGAACTTAGTAAGTCTGCTCTCATGTTTACTACTTGATCAAACAGATCGCTATTATTAACAGCTATAGGTTCAGAAAAGACTATCTCTAAAGCCTGAGCATTGCCTTTAGATGCTAAGTTTATTAGTTTTCTTATATCTATAATTTCACTATCATCGCCAGATAAAACAATTCTATCTTCATAAGGAGATAACCCTAAATAAGTATTTAAAGGGTGACAAAAGATACCTCTTAAGTCTACATCGCTGTCTGGCCTAGCTAAACCATAAGACCAAGATCCAGACATTGTCAAACATATGGGTTTGATGTGATTTAAACTTTTTATTTCAAGAAGAGCTTTGTCTATTTCTGCTTTAACATGATCAGGATATTTATTATATTCTTTGGTTATTAATTTTAACATAACTTCCTTTAAACCCAGTATATTTTACTTTTAGTTTGAAACTGCAGTCCGTTTAATGAATTTTTGGTTATATCAGGATAGTTTTTCATTTCAGTTAAGGAAGGATTAAATTTAAAGAAAACACTTAAAGGGTAAGTCAACATACTGTCTATATGAAACCACATTGCTTTAAATTTATAGTTAGTTAAGTTTATCATTGCTGTGTTTCACCACTAATAAAGGTTTACGTACACTAATTATATTATATATTCTGGTTTTATTAGTTCTTTAGAGATTAATTTAACTTCGTGTAAGGAAAAATAAGTAAAAGCATTATTTTTACCATATTGGCCTAAGATACTTTTAAAGTATATGTCAATTTCTCTTGTTCTTCTTTCTTCACTGTAATAGGGCTTAATCAGGCTGAAGCCGATATTAACAGTCTTAAGTTTATATTTCATATAGCTTTTTGGAGTTGACCTCATCTACTGAAATTTTAAGTCTAAACAACACGAAATATCTTGTAAGTGCAGTTCTTTCTGACCAACTCTCTCCTGATAATTTTGATTTTAATACAATATTAAGATTTTCAGATGTCGATAAAAGTCTTTCTATAATGTACTTAGTTTTATAGTTTACACCCATATGTTTATAAACCTTATACTAGCCTATTATACATAATACATCTTTGGTGATGTTTTCTCTATTTTATTTAGAAACACTGGAGTAAAGGCTCCTGCGTATGTAATATTTGGTAAGTTAATTAAAGTAAGATCTTCTACTAAACTGTCTTTAAAGCGTGTGTTTAAGTTTTTAAAAGTAGAGTAAAGACGAATACCTATAAACTTAATTTTATATTTCATAAATAGTTTCTTTTTCTACAACTTGTGATCTTAACCATAAAACTGAAAATGCTCTTAGATTAGAGTCTTTCGAAACTCGCCTCACTCTACTACTAATATTTTGTTTAAACGCTTCGCTTACTTCAGTAACGGTTGGTATAAGCCCGCATGTAACATGTATATAATTATATTTCGTAATCATCATGTCTTCCAAATCCAGAGTGTTCTTCAAAGTATTCTTCAAAACCAGAACCTAGATTTATATATAGTAGTTCATGATGAAAGCTTATTTTGAGTTCTGGTTTACTTAAGAAAACAGGTAGTAAGTATTTTATTCTATATTTCACAGCATTTATTGGTTTTTACTACAAATTGGCGAGAGTTTGGTGATAGAGCTGAGGATATAAATGTTTCATCTAGTTCATACGCAAAAAACCAATCAAGTCTGCTGTTTTTAAAGCTAAAATAATCTGAGAACTTTAAAACAAACATTATATGCTCCAGTTTTAGAATACAGTTTTAAACGTTTTATATTTTAAATATTTTATTGCACTTATAGAAACTTATTTTTTTACTTATAAAAAAGCTACTGTTGATATGTATTAAGTCTAACTTTTTTTTAAACGCTAAATTTGTAGTTAGTATGAAAGACGTGTTGTTAATAATTGTAGTTATAGAATATTTTATAATATATGTTTCCATTCAGATTACTTCTGTTAGTTTTATAAGGCTTTTAATCGTAATTCTTATAAGTTTGATTTTGTCTATCTAAAACATACAACAAAACGAGACTTTTATCTTTTTACATTTATGCAGTAATTGTTTTATACTTCTTTAAGCATTCAGTACATATAAACTGACTTTTAATTATTAAAGCCATTCTGGCTTTTAAGTCTAAACTAGAATCAGTTATTATACCTAAGTTTGAGTAGTTAGTTTTATGACCACAAAGAGCAATAGTTGATAACCTCTTTAAACCTGAATATTCACTTACTTCGTCTGAAAGAGACTCTGGTCTAATATGTAAATAGTTACCACCCTCTGGAGCTGTTCCGTGAACTGTTAAGTTATATACCTGATCTTCCCATAAAGACAACATTAGTAGTTTAGTCTCTTTTACAGTTAATTCAGTCCATATGTTGTTGTTGTTTTCTTCTAGTTTGGGTTCAACTTTATTTTCTGGTAAAGTTATTTTAAACAGAGGATGATCTGATTCAAGCATTTTATATCCTTTTCTGTTTCTAAACTAGTGGGGGCACCGGGACTTGAACCCTCACTTTTGTAATTTTTGTATATGTATACTATTTCGATTACTAGGAGGCTTAGATGGAACTAACTTGTAATAATTGTCAAAAAGTATTTACTCGTAATAGGATTAAAAAGGGACAATCTATCAGTGTATATTGCTCTAGATCTTGTTCTGCTTCTTATAACAATAGAGAAGCTCCAAAGCGGAAACGTAAAGAATATAGCTGTATAGATTGCGGTCAAAGCTGTAATTATAAACGAAACGCTGTTCTATTTGTTTTAAGAAAGAGCCTAAAGATATGACTCTAGCTGAAGCTATACAAGGACAACGTAATCACTACCAAAAATACTCTATGATCAGATATAGAGCACGAACTTACTACTTTAAAGATAGATCTTTACCTGTTTGTTGTGAAATCTGTGGTTATGATTATCACGTAGAGATAGCTCATATTAAACCTATATGTGAGTTCAGTTTAGACACAATGCTTTCTGAAATTAATGATCTTGCAAACCTCAAAGCATTGTGTCCGAACTGTCATTGGGAATTAGATCACCCGCCAGACAGTAAAAAGTAGGGGTGCCGGGAGTTGAACCCGGTCCGATCGATTAAAAGTCGATTGCACTGCCTCTATGCTACACCCCCAAAATAGCTCTACCAACTGAGCTATACCCCCAGTTTGATCAGCTCTTAAGCTGATTTAAAGTACTAATCAAATTCTTGACCGTTTCCCTCGTTTGGGCCTTTCCAACTCTTCTTGAACTTGGTCAATAATGAATTTATTAGTCATGGTCTGCTTTCTAAAGACTATCTAGGTCATCTAATCCTATGTTCTTACGAAGTTCTTTTGCTGCTTCTGCTTCATTTTCTACATATGGGAGAAGTTTGTCTATTTCTGAATTTGGAACTACATGCAAGAAAATGTTATAACTATATTTTTTAAAGTATTTTGATAATATTCTAGGGAAGATTCCCTTGCTGTTCATTTGACAAGAATGTAGAACCCATACTGATCCTTCCTGATTCAGTTCAAACTTATTATTTGGCCACTCTAGGTGTAAGACAGCTTCTCGTTTGATGTATCTTTTTGTTACTTTAATACTACCTTGTTGCACAGCTATAACAAGCTTTTGCCAAGCTTGTTTGCCAATCTCATAATCACTAATATCCTGTAACTTTTGTTGTTCTAGAATGGCTAAAGAGTTAGGATTAATTTTAAAGTTTGGATCGGGAGTTTTGTCGCCTGCTATAAACTTAGTATAAAGACTACTTAAGTAATCTTGAGTTTTTTCGTTTACATCCTGGTTAAAGCGATTTTTTAGTGCTTTATATAGCTCGGTTTGGGTTGAATAATTTCCGGTTCCAAATATAAGTGTAACTAAGTTTCCGTAAACTAGGCCACTGTCGGATATAGTCATACTTCCGTCTTGATTGCTTAAAGTAAAGCTATTATTGTGAATATTAGACCTAACGCTAATAGCTCCAATATTTATTAGGTTCATGATATGTTCTTGTTTTGAAGTTAGCTTATCAACTAATACTTTATTCTTTTTAAATAGGAAGAACATGCCGACTATTAAAGCATATGACATTAAAGATAGAAGTATTCCGGTTATCACTGTAAGTCTCCTTTTGCTGAGTCGTATATAACAGGAACTTATTGTCCAGCTCTAAATCCAAAGATTTATTTAGAAGCCTTTGGCATAATATCGGAAATGTCTATCGAAAAACTCGCCGACTCACTTCTGACGATCAAGCGACCATCACACAGGTCAACACTTTGAACAGTATTAAAACATGACGGTGTTCCGTCGACCAAGCGTTTCGCAATCTTTTTCAGATCATCAACAGAAAAAGTCTTTTCTGGTTCTTTTTCTCCAGTGCTGTTCATTCCCATTTTGTATCCTCAATCTTTAGCCTCAAGAGGCAAATTTTATTTGAGTATCGTTTATGATTAGCGGTCGCCATTCCTGAGTACTTTCATCCCATCCGATGATATTGTAGTAATTGTTATGAGTATCTTTCAAAAATTGACTATTAAAGTCTGAAGTGATGAAACAAATCTCTTGATTCTTTCTACTAAATCCAAGAGCCATAAACTTATGTTTCTCGACTTTTCTGCTAGCCAGCTAGCACCCGCAAACCCATCAACCATCAGCAGTTTCTCAAACTTGCTTGATGACTTCTCAGGAACATCTGGAACGATCTGCACCCTCATCTTGGTGAATCCCTTGTTGTGATCGTATGTGTAAGTGTTGCGTGTTATAAGCATGGTATCTTCGATTTTTTCGTAGACGGTCACAACTTCAAAATCTGCCACTACTACCAGCAATTGATTACCGTTATTGATCAATTCTTTTTCGGTTAAACCCAGCATGTCGTTCCGAAAAAACGAGTGCAATTTTCTTAGTTCGCTTTCGAACTTTACTATTTTGTTTGTTTTGATGATTGGTTCGCCTACATTTTCGACAGCCAACTTGAATTCTTGCACACCATTTTCGAGGCAAAGAAAATTACGAGTAGACTCAGCATGGACTTCGCAGAAATTTTGGGAACTGCGAATCCACGCTCTACCGTACCCATCAACGCGAATGACATTGCCAACTTCAGTATATAGGGCAGCAAGATTCCAGCCAAAAGTTTCATTCAATAGTTCAATGTGATTTATGGTCATTGCCAATTTCCTCTCTATGGTGGTGCTTAAAGATTCTCTTTAGCATATTCACTAGCCCAGTCTGGCCAAGAGTTTGGATGGTTTTGGTTGCCCCAAATCATATGCATCAAGTCAATCGCAAAGTCTCTAGCTTCTGCTACTTCTTTGTTCAGCCTGTTAATTTCTTCGACAAGCTCTGGATCTTTGCATTCAGAGCACCGACAAGGTTCAGTCATATTTACTCCACACATATGTCTTTCATAATTTCATATGTATTGACTTTAATCATTTACAAAACTCCATCAATACATATCATTATTAATGATTTCATTTAACGTTTAACTTATCAACTTCAAAAATATGTTCCCATCGAACTACATCCCAGGCCATGGTTTGCTTTCTGGTTTCTTTTTCGATGTAGGAGAATTTGATTCCTTCGCTATCAATGCCCACTACAGCAACAAAATGATCATTAAGAGTCGGCTTTAAGATTGAAATACCAATCTGCACAAGTCTCCAGGTCTCTTCAGCAGACTTAATCAATTCATCTTTATTCATTTTGTAAAGCACCCCTTTGACCAATTAAATAGGTAATTAACAACAATAGAATGTTTTCCGTCTAGTTTGCCGTTTAGGATCTCGTAGCTGACCTCTTGGCAAACTGGAAAGGTTGTAATTAATAGCTTTTCGGCTGACTTGCTTCGCGGATTTTTTACAACTAATACAAGAATTGCTGCTTCTTGCCCAGATAGAATTATTGTGGCCTACTAAATTTTTCAATTCTATCTTTAATAATTTTTTCGTAGAATTTTATATCGTCTGCTGGGATTTTTGAAATAATTCTAAAGACATCATTGTAGAGTTCTTCACGACTTTGAATTTTGCTCATCTTGTTATCTCACCCTTTTCGTTATGTTTAACGACTGTATTGTAAGGAGTGCAGAACATTTCATTCTTCTCTTTAGACTGACTTGCCAAGCATTTTTTCTAAATCAGGATGGTCGGCGATTGCTGTCAAACTAACTGCTGCCATCATAAGACATTTAGCAGTATCCATTAGGACCATGACCCTCAGAAGATCATCCACCCTATCATCGGCGTTTGTACGCACAATGCTTAGGTATCTGAAATTGGCGTTTTCAATGTAGGCTTTAACGTGCCCAACTCGTTGATCAAGAGATATACCGTTGTGGTTGAATGCCATTTTTCGCCCCTCAATCTTTCGATTCAAACGGAAAGAACTTCATGTAGCCGTCGTAGTCGAGTTCACACAAATAATCGTATGTACAACCAGCATAGTATTCGCGGAAAGTTGCTTCGATTTTATCGTCCTTGAAAACAGTTTTTTGCGACTACGCCTTCATCAAAGATTTTTTAGAGGGTTTTGATGATTTGATTTTGTGTCGCCATTGCTGAATTCCTAATAAGTTAGCATGACGAAACCGACAGAATTAAATTCTAACTCCTCAAATGGATGTAACGCCATCAAGTCGATCATTTGTCACGCCAAGTCGCCGCCGAGACATGGAGAAAGATCCACATCCGAACTGTCCGACTTATTGGTGAAGATTTTGGCGATTTGTTCAGCCAGGTATTTAACCTGTTCAGTCATGAAATCCATGTCGCGGTATTGACTATCAAAATTGTTGGGGAATTCGGTCGCATCTCGCGGCGACAGATCACCCGAATGGTTTGCATCAAAGCCGATGTAGTTACCATCGGGAAGTGACAGGCCAACGAATTGGCCGTTGCCTTCGTAGGTGATTCCCCAATGAACGTCAACATCCCAGGAGAGCATGTCATTCTTCAATTCCATTCCGTCTGGCAAGCGAACATATCCGCATAAGTGACCAGACCAAGGAACTCGGTGAATCGCACCAAGGATCGACAGGCCATCGAAATTGAACAACATGATCTTGTGATCGGGTTCATTGTCCCAGGGGCCAGAAATCCACTTGCCGTCGTTCATGATTGCCTCGCTTTTCGCGGTCACAACACATTATCGCACGCCGAAAATCGCGCGTCAAGTGTTCAGATCTGAATCACTCAAAATCGGACAATTTTGGATGCTCATTCTCCGGCAAATTATCGAAGTAACTCTTGAACAAATTTGGCAAACGACGATCAAATAAGTAAAAGCCATTGATGTATTTTGCTGCCTCTTTTTCAATCTTTCCACCAACAACGGCGATCAATGGAGAGAAAGATTTATAATCCCTGCCGTAAATTCTCATAATCAATTCATCGTTCTTTTTGATATCAAGTAATTCAGGTGCGTAAACTGAGACATCAAATGAGCCACTCTCAATCATTTTGAGAATCTTGGAGATGTATCTGTATTCCTCAATGCATCGGGAAATCATCCCGAAAGCCAACACACAGGCAATGATCAAGTTGACGATTGCAATGGCAACAGGAGGTGTTGAGAAAAGAGTTGAAATTCCCACACCAATCCAAATCACAGCAATGAACCACCAATTGTTGTCGTTAACAAACTTTGCAATCTTTTTCATTATTCCACCTCAAGGACTCGGATGGCCTTTGTGGCAACCCTGGCAACTCTCCATTGCCACAAAATACGATCCCATAGGTAAATCTTGTCGTCCTGATCGACTTCGGCCAGCAGGTGTTCTAAGTTATCGTAAACATGTGCGTTGCTTTCTGAATCGACAACAATCCAACTCGTTCTCATTTCGCACAAATCATCTTTTTGTTCATCGTCAAGATTGCAAAACTCAAGCGCCAATTCGAGTTTACTTTTCCTGACCACTTCCCACAAATCAATTCTTCCCAATTCATTGTACGAACGGCGATAATTGACGATTCCCGTCTTGTAAACCGTTGGCTCAACAATTTCTACCAAACGATTCAAGACCTTTTGTAGATCGTTCAGAGAGAATTGTTTTTCATCCATGTTGGAACTAAGCAATTTGCACCTCAATTTTGAATTTGCGCTTACCAAATTTGATCACAAAACCGTCTTCCACCAGGAATTGGTGGTGTTTGATTGGCGAAAATTCATCACCAAACAACAAACTGACTGCACCATCAACAATTTTTTGCCGTGCCTGTGAAAGGCGTTTATCACACCCTTGCCTGACATCGTCCAGCGTGTAGTTTAATCCCAGCATCAACCATTAACTTAATGAGGTTAAACCCGAAATATCTATGCCAATCTAAAACAACATTCATCCATCCATCTTCTTCTGCAGCACGATTAAAGTATTGAATAGATTTCTCAATTCGGCGGTTTAGTTCTTCTTCATCGCTGCATTTGAACATGTTGATGATCTGGGTTTTTTCTTCGTCACGAAAAAAGACCGATTTATCATATTCAGCGCAAAAACGAAGCAGTCTAAAAATTCGTGCTGGGTCATTCGCAAAGCAATCCTCATTAATTCCAATATGTTTCATGGAAACAATTTCTTTTGCTGTTGCTGGTCCATAAGGGGAAATCGCGGATTCGGCACCGTGACCATAAGGAATGGCAAGGGAGTTAATAGTAAAATCCCTGGCGAGAAGATTTTGCTTCAGGCTGTCTGCACACTGAAAATCAACAGGACCGATTTCAGGGTGTTTACATCGAATTGTATTAGTGATCGTGTCAATTTTATAGATTTCCATCCCTTGCTGTTTTATGTAAATGAACATTTCGTCAAATTCACCAATAAACAACAGATCGATATCTTTTGATTTTTTTCCAGTCATCAAAAGATCGCGAACATAGCCGCCGACGAAGTAGATTTCAGGCATAGATCTGCTCCGCTCTTATCTCCCTTTCCAAGGATTCTGCATCTATCACTTTAATTACTACCAATCTGTCCTGTCTCGGTTTTCCACTCTGCAAGATAGGTTTTTAATTCTTGCAGCATTTAGCACTTTTAGTTAATATTTATATAAGTATTATTATTAGTATAGTTATTAAAGCAACTACACTTATTGCTGTTTATGTAAGAGTTTCTTATGTTTTCTACTTTTTTAGCTAACGAAGTTTTGAGTAATCCGAAGAAATAATATCTGTTTTCGCTTTTTATTTCTTTGTAGTTTAGCTTGTTTTTGTTTCTTGTATACATAGTTATCTTGTTGTCTTTAACAAGAAATCTAAAAATTTCATTAGATAAACACGTGTAAACAATACTAAAACTATTGTTGCTATAAACATAAATATCTTTATAAACTAGGTTACTGGATAAGTTTTCTAGTCTGTTTATTAGAGTTTCTAAAGACATTATCAAAGCTCCCAACTGGATTCAAACTCGCAATCTACGCAATTACTAATATGCTGCTCTACTCTTTAAGCCGTTGAGAGCTAAGTTTTTAAAATATATATCTTATTGAACAGTAAGGAAGTTCTCTGCTTATTAGGTTTTTAAACCAAGATTCAAGATAAGGCTTAACTGTCTCATGCTTGTATCTTATAGCTTTTCCACCTCTTGTAGTTGTTTTTTCTTCTTGATACTTTGGAGTCCATAGTAATTCTTCGGCTTTAGGATCAAGAGATAAGTTTAAGTTATGAAGCTTTTCACTGTGAGTTAAAAATATAACTTCACACTTTAGTTGGTCTTTAACTTTATTTGTTAGTTTACTGTCTACTAGTTTAAACAAGTCAGTGTAATCTTTTTCTGATGTATCAGTTATTACCACAGGAGAGAAATTAATATGAGTCTCATACCCAAGTTCATAGGCTTGGTTAAGTAAGTCTATTCTTTTTTCTATAGGAGCACTTATAGGTTCTAAAGTAGTTGATAAACTTTGAGGCATTAAAGATGCTCTAACCCGTGCTTTATTGCGTTCAACTGGTATTAAGTTAGGATTTAAAGCGGCTTTAGTAGCAAAGGTAGGTTTAGCTCCAAAACTAACTAGTTCAGTTATGATTTTGTTTGTATATTCAATCATATCACTAGTCATCATGTCTGTGCCTTCACCTATATCATATGTCCAATATACTGGATCACACTGATTGGGCTTTTTAGGGGGTAAAGCTTGAAAGTGAATTTTAGCCTGATTTATTATTTCGTCTAAGTTTGTATATTTATGCAGTGGATTGCCAGCTGGTCTGTTTCTAGCTATGTAACAATAAGAACAGTGTAGCTGACAGCCAACTGCTGGGTTAGAGAGAATAAAGTCTGCTGATCTGCCATTTACTTTTATTGATAAGTCTTTTTTAACTGATTCAGTTTTGTTTTGTTTTAAGTTAGCTAGTTCAGTTAAGTTCATCGTGTTCTATTTTAGTAAAACTCAAATCTTTAAGATTAATTAAGCCATATCCAGATTTACTATTCCAAAAGCTACTAGTACAGAAAGGTATAGGTAAGGTCCAACATTCTGTTTGGTTTATTGTTCCTTGATTCCAAGTGTGATGGTGGCCGTTTATTTGCAGTTTGGGCTGAACTTCAGTAACTAGATCTCTAAGTTCTTGAGACCCTAGTTCACTTGTTAAGTTAAATATTTTTTGTATCTGTTGATTTGGCTTCAGGCCGATCTTGTTAGGGGCTTCGTGGGTTAATATAAGATCTATCTTTGGTTTGTTCAGTCTATTAAACTTGTGTAAAGCTTCTTTGTATATATCATTCGAATGTGGTATATGGGTGTCACTATCCATCTTATCAATACTTAAAGCTCCACCTACGCATAATATGTTTAAGCCAAACATATTGACAAACTCTATAGGCTCTGCAGCTTTAAAATTAGGTATAGATAGCGTTAAAGCTCTTCGGTAGACTTGTTGATTTTCGTGGTTACCGTGGATAACAAGAGTTGGGACATCAAAGGTTAACTTGCCTTCTTCATACGCATTCCAAATATAGGTATTATAAAATCCAAAATCACCTACTTGTAAGGCTCCAACTACATTGTAATTAAGGCTTACTGCATCTCTAACACACTGATTGACTTTATTTACTTCTGCGTGAGTATCCCCTACACAGACAATTACTTCTTCTTTTATTTTAGGCTCCTCAGAGAGCCTACAAGGCCTCTCTAGATATGTAAACGTAGTTTGGGACCTTTTACAGTTTATAAAGGCTTTTATACTTGCTAAATTACATAGGTATAGTCTGGTGGTTTTAGCCAGCTAGAGCTTACGGGGATTAAAGCCCCCTCTAGTGCGACAATAAAAGCTTCATCTTCTAAAAAAGTATACTTGCTGTTTACTACAGAGTCTACAATTTCATATATACTGTATAGGTTAGTATATTTAATATTATATAACATAACTTTTTTGATTATTATTATAATCTTTATGATCGCCAGAACTCATACTATTTAACTCAGTATTAAAAAATACTAAAGCAAAGTCTATATCATAAAAAGAACTGTAGTTTTCTATAAAATACTTTGTTAGATGTACTATACTGGAGCGTACTATTTCTTTGTATAACATAGTATCCCCGCTAAAGATCGAAGTATAATAGACATTTTTGGTTTATATGATATACATAGATTCATTTGGTTCCGGAAACACAGGAAATATCGGTTTAAACCCTAAAAGTAAAGATTGTAAGTTTGTACCTAAAACTGTCGTAGTTAGGATAAACGAATAAACCTCTTCTTGAAGAGAAGACTTTATTATTAACGTTTTATATTTTAAACTCATAGCCTTCATGTTCTGGAAGTGCAAAAAAGATCATTTGGCTAGCGCTTCTTTTAAAGTAAGATTCCACAGGAAACTGTAGGTTTAAACACTCTGTTAATCCATCTTGAAACAGTTGGTAAATAACTTTAAATTTTATATTGCCATTGTTGAGCATGTTTAATATTTTTAATTATATGAGGTTTAGAGTTGGATTTTTTAAAAGTAGCATAAGCTATTATAACGATTATTTCGTGATACTTATGATATACACTTAATAATCCATCTTCAACCATTTCTCTAAATAAATAAGCTGTTTTATACTGGTCATTAGACATAATAATTAGATCCTATCAGCTTAAAATATTTTATATCGACAGAAACTAATTTTAGTTTAGCCTGTTTAAAGATAAAACTTTCTACGTGCTTTAATTCTTCTATTGTGTTGTTACAGTATCAGATTCTTACTTTATATTCAATCTTTTCTTTCATGCCTATACTTTAAAAGTCTGCTGGTGTAGTTCATCTTTTAACACAATATCTGTAAATAAAGTATTCAAGCCTAAGATGCTGTCTATACTAGTAAAATAGCTAGGGTTGGTTAGGCAAAATGCAATATGTTTTAGTCGAAAGCCGCTTTGCGAGTTTATTATAAATTTTAGTTTATATTCAGACATTATAATCATACTTAAGATTTTTATAGTCATTAAAAGGTATCGAAAAAGCTTCTTCTTTAAATAATAAAGTAGCTATATTCACTGTAAGACCTATCTTTAAAGCGTGTACTGCAAATGTACTGCTTAATGCAGTTTTTTTAGTTATTATTTTTGCTTTCATTTTATTCCTAAATCTTGCAGTAAACGCTATTAAAAATAAGTAAAGCTTATAGCTTTACTTAATATCAACATCATCCCAAGGCATATCAGGTATTGAAGGCTGACAGCTACATGGGCTCTTCTTACAAGTTTTACACATGTTTATTTATCCTTATATAAAGTATTTATTACTTTGATAACGCGTTTATGTAATTTATTTCTGCTAACAAGGCCTTTGTATCAAGCATAAAGGATAGTTTATTAGAACTATTAAGGAGATCCTTTATAATAAACCATTCTAGTTCTAGACCCTCAGGTGATACAACTTTTTGAGTGTAAGCTTTTGAATCTAACTCAACCCAGTATACAAAGTTTTCTAATATGTTATCATCTTGAGTCTTTATGTTCATAACCTTCCAAGGGGCAGGTTCTAGTTCTACTTGAGGTCTCATATAGTTAATGTGAAAAGGCTTTATGTCTATTCCTGTTTCTTCAAGTATTTCTCTACAGGCTCCTTGGTAAATAGTTTCTGTTGGTTCTATTTTTCCACCTGGAAAGATCCAAGTCTTTAGCTTTTTATGGTTAACTAGTAGGATATGATCGCTAGAGGTTAATGCCATTACAGCTGTTCTTATAAGAGCCATTTTTTATACCTCTATAGTTAATAACTGTTGTATACCCTGTCTGATTTGTTCTATTTCTTCTTCAGCTCTAGACAAGTCATGAGCAGTACTTACTCCCCTTAAATACAGAGCTGTCGCTATGATTTTGACAAAATCCAGATCTGCTGGAATTAGATCAGGCAGCATTACTTCTATGTTTAGACCAAATGGCCAACTATTATAGTTTTCTAAATATTGTATTGCTAATTCAGCCATACTACAAAAGAAGCTTACGTAGACTAGTGACTTACTATTTAGTAGTGCTTGTTCCCACCAGTCTAAAAACCCAGGGTTAACAGCATTTACAATTACTAACTCTTCCTGTGTTAACCATTCAGGTGCCTTTAAAATCTTTGGACTCTGCATTTGTTTATTACCTCTGGTTAATTTAAATAATTAGTATTAGTATGGCTATTAAAGTATAGTTCGGCTGTAAACGAGTTTAATGTTGTAGTTTCTCAGATAAAATAATAATAAGAACCAGAATATATAAATGAATAGTTATACTTATTCACTGGCGCAATAAAGCCTATCTTCAACATAAATGCTACTCTGTCTGTTATACTCGAATCATTATTTATTTCAACAATGCCTGGAAAGGAATAATCTATGTTGTATTTGCTCATAAGTAAAGTTTGTTATCTATAAGGTATCTATAGACTTCTTGATTTAACATATCTTTGCTGTTAAGAACATCAGATCTAACACTGGTGCTTGAGATATCGTTGTTAGATCTTGGTAATACTCTAAAGTTAACTAACTTTTTTAGAAGTTCTGATTGTTCCCAAGTATTTACTGAATTATAGCTATCTGTGCCTAACCACCAATTAATACTAAAGCCTTGTTTATTTAGGTACATGGCAGTATGAATAGATTTCCAGTTCTTGTTTTTGTTCAGCTCTAAACCTAATATACTGTGATTAGGTAATCCTTGAATCATAAGGCTAATCATTTCATATCGCTGTTCTGGGGTAGCTATAGGATTTTTGTGAGGTGTAGCCCCACCAGGTAACCATGTAACATTTCCAGCTAGGTTTATTATTTCGTTGGCTACGCTTAAGTGACCTAAAGTTGGTGGATCAAAGGTACCGCCAAATAAGTTAATTATCATTGGTTTTTAATCCTTTATAAAACCCAAATTGTTCTGCTGTATGTTTAGCGTGACAATTGGCACACAGAACTCTACACTTGTCTATTTCTTCTCTAATTTGTTCTAAAGTCATAGACGACTTAGCAGCTTGTGATATGTCTATCTTTTTTTTAGTTGGGTCTTTATGGTCAAACTGTAAACATCGGTGATCTGATTCTTCACATATTTCACATTTTGATTCTTGTTTTATTTCAAAAATGAATTGAGCTTTGGCTAATCTAGCTTTATTTAATAGAGCATTTGGATTTATTATCTTTTCACAGTCACGGCATTTAGGTCTGTATTTTTGTTTTTTAGAAATTGGGTAAAACCCCATTTTCCTAAAGCTCTCTAAAGGTAGGTTAAGTTTACAGTGTCCGCAAACTTTAGAGGACATCATCCTTTCTTGTTGTGTGGGCCATAAAGGGGCTTATAAGTTCCTTAAGGTAGTCTGGTAGGGTTTAACAAAAACAAAGGTCTTTAGGCTTATACAAAGTACTTTATTGTATCAGTGCTGCTATTTGTATTATGATAGTTATCTTTTTTGAATATATAACTTATTAAAATTTCTGTGTTTTTACTATCTTTTCCGTATGCTATATCACTAATTCTAAGATATATAGTAGTTTTTAGTCTAAACCTATTTTTCTTCATATTGAAATCTTATTTAAGTACTTTCTAAGTTGTACTACTTTTATATGCTATTGTAACTGCAGTTTACGTTTGTTGTTATATTAAAATCAAGACATGGTTTACCTAAAAATATAGTATTTAAGTATAAATTCTTACTTTTTATAAAAGATAATAAATCTCTAAAATCTATATACTTAAATTTATACGTAATAGTCATTTTTAGTATTATTTTTATCTTCAGTAGATAACTTTGGAACAGGCCATTTATAGATTATATCTAAACCACCACCAGCATAAACTAGAGCGTTTTCTATTTCAATAAAATTAAACATTCTATATTCATTAAGAGTGTATACAGGCATTATATTTTAAACTTTTCTTTTAGTTTTGTAGAAGGGAAAGGCCCATCAGCAGGTTTTGCATTAAAAATTGCTTTATTTAGAGATATACCTAACTTGCATATAGTTGTTGTTGTTAGTTTAGCATTATTATTAATATAGTTTAAATATTTTATACTTAGTTTATGTTTCATAAGTGTCAGATTTCTTTTTATATCTTATATTCTTTAATATTTATGCTATATTCATAATAGAATTTTAAACATTCTTTTTTAAATATTATATTTATTATATCTAATTCAAGTGCCATTTGATCTCTTCCTATGAGTGCTAAATCACTATAGAGCAGACGTTTTAGAACATACATAGTAATACTTAAATATAAAGGAGGCTAAAGTTTATCATAACCTTAACCTCCTTTATTGTTGTTATCTAGTTACAGCAAAACCTATTGCAGCTTTAATACTGACATCAGGAGATGAATGCTTAATAGCTAAAGGTTTAGATGTATTTTGGTTTGTTGAGAAATTACTAGAAAGCTTAGCTGTTTCTACTAGTAGTTCTAGAGTAACAGTCTTGTTTTTTGATTTGGCTAGTATCAAAGTATTTCTAATAATATTTTTTATTTGTCGGCCGTTGATATCAAACTCTTCAGCTAGATAAGTTATTTCAGCAGGAACTAAATTAACTTTAGCCTCTAACAGTAAGTTAGTCCAGATCTGTTCTTTCATGATTGAACCAGTATCAGTGTAGTTTAGAGCTAGTGATATACGAGAAAAGAATGCTTCGTCTATGTTCTTTAATCTGTTAGTAGTTAAGAACATAACACCTGGGAAATACTCTAGAGTTCTTAGAAATACCCCAACCATAGCATTCCTTAAGATGTCTTTTTCATCTCTGCTCTCAAGGAATATATCAGCTTCGTCCAGTAGTACTACAGCATCCCAAAGAGAAGCTATTTCTAGAGCTTGTGTTAGCTTCTTTTCTAGAGTCACTGGGTCTGTACCTAATTCACCAACTGAGATAGCGTATAGTGGTTTCTTAAGCAGCTCAGCAGTTGCTTCTGCAGTTAGAGTCTTACCTAAGCCAGGCTTACCGTGACATAAGAATATTGTGCCACCACCCTTGCCATCAATAAAGTCAGAGAACTCTATAGTGCTTGACTCTTGTACTAGAGCTTTAATAACATCTTTAATATTATTATCTAGAACTAGTTTGTCGAAACTATCAGTACGCCAGACAATATCAGATGTATTATTAACCTCAAAGTTACCCCATTTGCGGGCTCTCATAGAGAAGCCAACAAGAGTATCAGACATTAAAGCATAAGCTAATTCAGACTTAGGCTTACTCTCAAAGACAGTCTTAGTTAGGGTTTCTAGAGTTTTAGATTGAGAAGCTAAGTTCCTGCTCATTAGATTTCTAGCTTCCTGAGGGTTTATCTTAGACAGAGAGGTTGAATCAAACATAACTCTTCCAGTAGAAGCTATCTTAATAGATCCTATCCAGTTTGGGTAGCTCATGTCGCCTTTGTAAGCCTTATAAGACTTAGGTGTATTAACGATATCAAACCACTTCTTTCCTCTGCTAATTAAGCTGGGAATAATAGGATCTGTCTCTGTGATTACTCTCAGTGGTAGGTTATTTAAGTTGGTTATGCCTGAGTATTCGTTGATAAAGATATCATTAGTTACCCAAGATACTTTACCATCTGAGGTTTGATCTAAACTAATAAGCTGGATGTTTACATACTGGCTAAACATATTTTGGTGTACATAAAATTGGTCGATAAAGCCTATGTTTTTATTTTTGTTATAGGCTACTAGTCGGCCAGGCTTAAACAGTATATCAAGATCATCAAAGTATATTTGATTTGTCTTTAATTGCTCTTCTACTTTCTTGACATGTTCATTGTACTTAGACTTGATTCCGTTGAGTAAACTATCTATATCAGAGCTCTCTTCAAGTCCTGGCTTATAACCATTATTCTTTAGATCTTCTAATATATCATCAAAATATTTAATGTACTGGTTTAAGTTAAAAGATTGATTAGGTGCTTCATACCCGAATAGATTACATAAAGTTTTATTAAGCTTACTTTTTAGCTTAAAAGAAGCATTTATTACAACTTGATTTGTATCTGTTATACACCAGGGTACTGCTGATTTCTTATTGATTACGTGAGGCATAGATGCTCCTTTGTTGGTTTGTAAAGCATCTCTGAATTGGTTAGATAAAAAAAATCACCTGAAAGGCCTAGTAAGCATAAGCTTTCTGTGTTTTTAGGCTTGTATGAGTTTGTTGTAAAGTAGTGGTTTATTATAGATCTAAGCTTATCACTATAATTAGTTTTCGCAATTTTGTCTAAACTTGAGTACCAGGTTATTTTAAGGACAAAGAGATTCACTCTTTGTCCTTGTTTCTTCTAGCTTCTGCTTCCGCTCTCTTTGCTAGAGCCCATTCAGGAATAGGCTTAGGTTCCTTCTTAGGCTTAGGAGCTGCTGGAGGATTACGTACTTCAGTTTCATATCTATTGGAGATCATCTTAAAGGTTAACCTAGAATTGGGCAGACCTCTAAAGATCATGTTGATATCTCGGGTATAAGGTCTGATAACTACACCTTCAGCAAGTAAATCAGGATTGATACCTGATTGTAGATTATCTACAAATTCTCTTAAGTTAGTTTCTAACTCGTCAACAGTAACTGTTTTGTAGACAAACGTATGCCAGATTGGAGCCTGATCGCCGTACTTATTAAAGTTATTAACAAGCCAGTCATTAGTATCTTTAATACTGATTATTTCTCTAGTACCGTCCTTGTAAGCGACAAAGATATCAAATACAGCTAACTCATTAGTATCTAGCTTGTAGTAATTCTTTGCTATACCTGGTCCGTGAAGCTCTCCTTGAATCGTAAGGCTTTCAACGCCGTTATTGGCCTCTAGGAAGCCCGTAAAGCGGCCCTTTAAGTTGTGATGGGTAATTGCTCTATCAAACTGATCTTGAGGCTTTACGGCTACTAATTGACTTCTAGAAGCGGAGTGTAAAACGCGTTCGTCTTGAGTCATAATAAATGTAGCAGATTGACCTTCGACCTTTTCAGATATAGCAAAGAGCTCATTAGGATAGTATTGTTTGATCTTATCAATCAGGCCCTTAAGGGATTCTAGACGAGTTTCATCAGTCTTGTGAGCATACTTATATGGCCAAGCACCGATAGCTAGGGAATCAGTTTCTGCCTCTTCTTCTTGATACTTGGTTACTTGTAGCAGTTTAGTTACGTCTTGATTATTTGTATATACACCTTCTGGAAGAATGTCTATAGGAGCAACAATAACTTGAGAAACTACTCCGGCCATTCTGACCATCTTAACCCTATAGTTAAAGGGTTCCATCCAGCTTAGGCTAGGTACCTTATCAACAATACTATCAGCTTCAAAGATTACTACTTGAGTGTTTACCTTGTGTAAGTTCTTGTTACATACGGCTACAAAGTCACTGTCTTTAAATCTAACTAGCTCCACGTTTAGGGCATCTGGAATTTCTGATATACTTGCTATCTCTTGAACAGAGGCTAAAGATCTCATTTATTATTTCCTTTTATATTCTGTGATGACTGTATAAATTTCTATTATCGTATAAAATATTTTTTATTCTTGAAGCTAAATCGTTGTATTTTAGCTTATAGAATAGATCTTGTTCAAAGTTAGTATCTTGTTTTAAGCGCATATGTTTATTTTCTATAGGTTTGAGGTCTTCTTTATATCTCATAGAAGTTATCTTGTTTGTAAATGTTAGCTAACATGTGATATTCTTCTATAGCGAACTGTAAGCTTGGTATTTTACGTAGGATTATAAATTCAAAACTGTAATCTTCTATTTCTTTAAACATCTTATTTAATTTTTATATATATATAATAAAAGCATTTAGATAGCATTTTATATTTTAGAATATTGTATATTTTTTCTCTTAAGCTAACATTTTTTACTTTTATTAATAAAGTAGCTTCAAATGAATAGTCTATAAGTTCATCTGTCATTTTAATTTAAATTTTATAAAGACTATCTGCTAGTTTTGCTTTAAATAAAATCTGATTAATTATTTTTATGCTTTTAAATATTTTTTTTTAATTCAGATATATATTTTGATTTAAAGGGAGTTTCATATGATGAATTTATTTTCTGGTATTTTTCTAAAAGTTTTAATTATTCTATTACTTAGACTAGGTTTTAGCTTAAGTAAGAAATCTCTTTTAAAGTTAAAGTCATATTTTAATCTAAATCCATCAAACTTTATATTATTTAATTTCATTGTTAGCAACTTAGTATAAAGGTAAGTCTTTGGTGATTAAGTCAATTTTATCTGACTCGTCTGGACCAATTGCTAGGACTGTTTTAGTTGGTACGTTATTGAATTCTGTCTTACCTGAATCGGTAATTAATGAGGCTGTTAAGTTAGCTTGGATAGCTTTGTTGTATAGGTCAACTAACTCTTGTTCTGTTTGGACGTGTACTGTGACTTTCTTGTAGCCAGTGTTCATCCAGGAATTAAATATAGCTTTTGTCTTATTCATGGCCTGAATAGAAGCTGAAACAGAAGCATGAGCAGCTTGAGCTATCTCTTTGCCTCTACGCATTTTTAGGTCACGTCTAATAATTAATATTTGCTTGATATCAGACATTTTTAAAATCTCATGCTAGCTAGCAGTTGACACAGCAGATAGTTGGGTGTTTGGCTGATGGTTACCAAGGTGAACTGAATTATATCTAGCATGTAATTTTCCTTTATATAAGGTAATAACAATCCATTGTACTTATTGTTTCTAAAGTTTTGTTAGTACCGTATATTTTTTCTTTTCCAAAAGATGGGTCTTTAAACCAATTTGAAATATCTAAGATTAGTCTGTTAATCGAAATAAAGTCTAGTTTATCTAGTTTTCTTCTTATCTGTTTGTATATCATATTAGGTATACTTTATATATTAAAAAAGAACTGATGTCAGCGTATACAAGCTGTTCTTTAGATTTTCTTTCTTTTAGTGATTTTGGTTCTTTTAAAAAGCTATTTATGAAAATTTTGAGTATTGTACTTTTTTCTGTTAATTTTTTTATTCTTTCGTTTAAGTGATCATGATCTTGAATTATTCTGTATGGTTTAAACAACATAAAAATTTTCTTTGTTATAGGTTTCTTGGATGGAAGTTGGCTTTATTTTTAGTAATAATAAACTGTCATATGGATAATGGTTTACTATTTCTTTTAAACTAAAACTTTTTATAAAAACTGAGTTAACTTCTTTAAATGACATAAAACCCACTTTTATTTCTAGATTGTTTAAGGTTTTGTGGTTCATGGTTTAAAGCCTTAAGTACCCATTCTTCTTGAAGATATACTGAGTTACGTAGGTTTAGACGCTCTATTACGTCTAAGATTTTTAGTTTCAGTTCTGTATCGGGCATACACAAAAATCCTATACAAAAATTTTAGTTAAATAAAAATTTTCTGTTGGTGTTAAGCTAACTTATTTAAACAATATAAAACTTGTTTTCTCTGTATTCTTTTGTATGTAGCGGCTCTTGCTCTAAAAATTTAATTACTTGTTCGCCATATAGATGCAATGTGTATTGCAGGTCTAGACGTTCTATTACTAGTAACATTTTTAACTTTAAACTGGTATTTGACATAGACGCACACACAGACTGGTACATATACAAAAATCCTATACAAAAATTTTAGTTAAATTAAAACTACCCTAGCAAGATAGAACTTGCCAGGGCAGCAAAGATAGGTTGGCTATCTTTAGGGTTGTTGTTTTGGTTTATTAGACTAATAGCTGCTGAACCGGTTACTATGGCTAGAGCTATTAACGGTGACCCTGAGAATACAACTAGACTTAAAGAAGCTAAAGCTATTAGCTTAAGTAGCCTGTTGTCTTGGTTAACCTGCGGTATGTAGGTATAGGCTATAAAGCCTGCTACAAGGCCCAGGAAGACTGTTGTAATTGTTCTTAGGGGGTCTAGGTCTAAGACCTGTGCTAGAGAGGCTTCTGCAGATCTCGAGGAATTGTATCCTAGCAGAAGTAAGAAACCAACTAAGCTGTTGTTGGTTGCTGCTGTTGTATCTAGACTAGTGTCCTTGTCTTCTATGTCTAGAGCCTGTTTAACCAGGTTTACCACAGAAGAAGATCCAATCCCAATAAACAGTGCCGATAGTATTCCTACTAGAGATCCAAAGATCAGCACTTGATTATCATTTGAGCTTGGAGCTTCAGGCTCTATGTTTGGTCTGATTAGTGTTGGTACACTAATAAAGCCTAACATTAGTAACATTGGGGCCCATGTAGACCCTCTTGTTGCATCTAGTCTAAACACTAGTAGGCCCCAAGCTGCGTACAGTAGGTAGATCCACCAGTTGCTTTTATTAACATGACAAGCAAACCAGATCAAGATCCCGAGCCACGCTATCTGTTTAGATAGGGCTATCAAAGGGTCTATGATGTTAGTTTTAGTTATCAGGTTAACAGTGACTAGTAAGCTTAGTATTACTAGAGTTGTGGCTATAGGAATCAGAACGTGCTTGATTCCTGCTTTGTCTCGCTTGGCATTAATCCATACAGATGTGCCTATTAAGCCTCCTAGAAGGCCTGTGGTTAGCTCAGCACTAGGCGGTACAAGGGCTAAGACTGCAAGGGCTAATAGCCCCGCTGAAAGTCCTTGTAGCAGCCCTACCATCGAGAGAATCATTCCTAGGCTTAGACCTATGATTATCATTGGTTTGCTCCTAGTATGATTGTCTCTCCAGAGGTGGTTACTTGAAAGATTACCTGAGAGTATCTCCCAGGCTTTAGTTGTTCTCCTATGAATCTTACTCCAGTGCTGGTGTACAGATTATTATCTTGTACTACACAGTGCTGACAAGAGTCATAGTATCTATTTTTAGTTCCTGCTAAGTCTGTGTCTAGTCTCAGAACACTTAAGATGCCTCCTTGTTTTATACAGGTGGCTGTTATGTTTGATCCTATTTCAGGGGCAGGGCCGTTTACTTGTGGGTCAAACCATATTCGTTGGTTACTAGATGTTAGCAGCCATAAGCCACCATTAGCGGCTTGTTTGGATATGATTTGAGTACTAACTGTTATTTCGTCTCTCTTTAGGTGTGATTTTGATCCTGAGAAAATCAAGACTAAAACACATGGGACTATTAAAACAGCTAGCAGTGTTTTGTTTATTGGTTTTGGCTTTTGCTTCTTTGTGTTTAGAACAAGTTTCATGCATGGCCCCAACAAGCTTAGCCCTCGTGGTGAGGTATTCTCTCACACACCTATCGTATCCATGTGCTACACCTAGTAAACTAGGGGCCTTGCGGCTTACACTACACGAGGGCTAGGGTTACTTATTTCTAAGCTGCTTGTTGAAGGCCGTTGCTTTGGATTTCGACCACTTGCTCTGGGTTGGTCTTGTTGACCATGGCCTGATCAGCCTTGTAACGACGACGAGCCAACTGCTTGGATTCGCTGCGAGACAGCTTGGGGTTGTTCAGCAAAGTCATCAAGCTTTGGATGCCTTGAGGCACACGGCTTGCCTTGGAGATCAGGGTCATGGCTGCACTTGCATCAAGCGTATGCTTCTTGAAGCTGTAGTAATCTCGGAACGTGTACGTGGTTTCGTAGCTGAAGGTTCCGTCTTCGTTCTTGGTACGTTGGGTCGTGAAGTAGGCTTCTCCCAGGTGTTCGCCCTTGTTGCTGTTGAGGGTGAAAATCTTTTGGCGGATGCCAGTGTTGTTGTATTGGTAATTGATTTGATCGACGATCGTGATCAAGCCTGCCAGCACCAGTTGCTTGAAGTTGAGGCTGAATCGATCGCGCTGGTTGAGGATCTTGTTGCTCATGGTGTGTTTCTCCTTGTTTGGGGTTTACCGGATGAACTCAATGTTTACACGAAGTCCATCGAATTTGAACATTGCTGTTTTGTCCCCAGCTTCAAAGCCTTCTAGGTTGGGTAGACCTAGTAAAGCTTGAACTACCTGAGGGACGATTGGGTGGAGTGAGGACTCTTCTTGTTTGGTGTTACTGCTGTTGAATGCTTCGTAACATTCGTTTTCTTCGTTCGTACTTATGTGGTAATTACCACAGAACGGGCACGCATCAGAATAGTCCATTGTTTACTCCTTACTTTAGCCTCCCTGGCAGGACTTGAACCCGCGACCGTCCGCTTAGAAGGCGGATGCTCTAAATCCAACTGAGCTACAGAGAGGTGGTAAGAGGCTTGCGGCCCCTTAGCTAGGACCCAGGTCCTAAAATTCAAAGCTAGAGGGTGGTTAACACCATAGCCATTTGATTCTGTTGTTTAAGCTTCAGTCAGCGTGATGAAGCTCTTGTCACTGGTCACAATAAAACCTTTGATGCTGGTACGCTTTCCAGTTAGTACAGCATGTTCTAGGTTTTTAACTGTGATGCCAGTCATGGTTTTGAGGTGGTACTTCCAGAAGTACTCGCGCTCGATTGGAAGCATGTTAAGTAAATCTTGACGGTTTACTTTAAGCAAGCTCACTGTCTTGTTGTTTAGGTCTTTAGCTGTGGACCAGCAGTATGCGGCTTTACTCGCACAATGATTGATCATGTAATCAGACACTGCTTGAGTTTCTTTCGCGAACTTGATTAGGTTTCTGGTCGAGTTCGTTGAGATTTGAGTGATCTCAGGGACGATGTTCTTTCGGATTCTTGCTCGAGAGTAGTCTAGGTTGTAGTTGGCTGGATCTTCGAACCAAGGCCATCCTTGCTTTAGACACTCATTGATGATCTCTTGTTTGGTGAGATTGAGCATTGGACGGACGATGTTAACTTCATGATCAATATCAGACACGTATTGGATACCGTTCATGCCTTGAAGGCTGGTACCACGAATCAGTCTGAAGATCAGAGTTTCTGCATTGTCATCCATGTGATGGCCAGTCACCATCTGATCAGTTTCAAGCTCTTTGCACCATTGTTTGAACATTTCACGACGAAAGATGCGAGCTGACCATTCGTCTTTCTTGCCCTCTGGAGCTTTGATGTACTTGATGTTTGGATTGGCTTCTAGGAGCTTTAGCCCAATTTGGTTCTCGGCTTCGCACCAAGCGTAGTTCACGTGGCCGATGACTGTTTTAAATCCTTCTTGATTTAGTTTGTTCAAGAGGAAAACAGAGTCAGCTCCTCCGCTGTATGCGACTAGAACTGTTTTGTTTTTGTCAAGAGCGGAAGTGTTGAACATTTGGTCCCCTTCTTAACGCCGGGGAATAGCTTAAGCTACTCTACCCGGCACGAGAGAGTTGGAAGTCTCTCTCGCAGTTTAAGCTTTATGTCTTACTAGCTCTTATGAGGAATTCTGGGAGCTATGTTTGGTTTTAGATGCTACGAGTGATTTAGTGCCTGCAAGGCGCTAATGTAGGCTTCTACAGGGTTGTCCCCAACGCCAATGAACTTGGTCTCAAGGATCGCGCCCTGGGGAACGCAGTAGGCCTTGATCTCAATCACTTTACCGCATGGAATTTCTTTTATGGCTAAAGCGTTGTGCTTTTCTTTGAGCTCTTGTTTGGCTTTCTGGATGAATTCATCTTCTGCCTGTTGGTAAGCTCGGCTCTTTACGACTGAAGGAGGACCTTCTGTAGAGAAGACAAACCCCAAAAGCAGAAACCCACTGCTCACAGCCAAAGGCCACCCAAGCATGTAATCCCAGAGATTCTGGCGCTGGGAGAATGTAGTTACGCTTGTGTGGTTGATTGTCAACAATCCTATCACAAACAACACGGTGCCCGCTAACGCCACAAGCAGAAAAACGCGGAGTTTGCGGTTTTCCTCCTGCTCGACTTGTGCCACTTGGACTAAAAGGGCTTTAACCAGTGGGTGAGTTTTCACGAGAGCCTTTCCTTTTTTGAAAACCTTTGGAGCCGATGTGTGTTCTAGGTTGCTAAGAGTCAACATCGCTATTTTCTCTTAAGGACTCGTGAAGGGACCCTAATCGCTGGGTCCCTATCTGACTTTAGCGGCTACTACGGTAGCTGCGAGTGGAGGAGTAGCTGGACTGTGAGGAGCTGTAGGAGCTGCTTGAAGGCCGGCTGTAGCTGGACGAGCTCTTAGAACTTGACCTGAAGAACCAGGAGGAGGAGGAGCTGGAACTCGAACTGGCCGATGAGGGTCGAGCTACTGAGAAGGCGCTGGTCGTTGGAGCTTGGCGAATCGTATTTGTGATTCGAGTTTGGCTCAAGCTTGGCAACGAGCCTGAAGTTCGCAACTCACGGGTTGCTTGACTGGCTTCTCGTCGGGTCAGGCTGTCTTGGCTCATGATGCGGTTTTGGATCACACGCTCTTGGGTCGAGACGGTTGGCACGGTGGCTTGGAAGCGAGCAATGCTCGGCTTCGCAGTTGGCAAGCTTTGTTGGGGCTTTTGGTTGGCTTGAATCACTTTGGTTTGATGGATGATTTGAGGTTGTCCATTGGCTGGCACACTCACGTTGTTGTAGTGGTGGACGATTTGAGCCGGAGGATGGTATTGTTGTCGGTAGACTTGTTGTTGTCGGTAGGTTTCGTCTTCGTTGCAGCCTTGGGGGATCATGGCCAGGCCCATCAGAGCGAATGCCAAGCCGAAGCGAATCAAGTTCCTGAACATCGAGGTCTCCTTTTTAATGATTGTGTCAGTTTTAGGGGCTGCTTACGCAGCCGCCTTGACTTTCACAACTGGGTAGTGACCTGAGCCAGGAACCTTGAGGATGATCTGTTCGGCCATCACGGTCTTGAAGGTCTTGTTGCCGGTTTCAGGATCGATTTGGACCATCGTTTGAGGGACTTGCTTCACCCAACCGATGTGACGGCTGTTGTCCCACGAACGGAGCTTGCTGCCTGGTCGAAGGGTACGACGGGTATAGTTCACCTTGGGCACTTGGGTGGTTGCCTGAGGAGCTTCTTGTTTCTTCTTGGGATCCAGAGGAGAATCCGAGCCCTTTTGGTACTTCTTCAAGCGGGCTTGCAGTTCTGCACCAGTAAAGCCCATCTTTTCCAGCTTCTTGCGCTTGTTGCGTTCGGTTCGTGCCCACTGGCTGCTGTAGCTGCGCTTGCGGGCTTCTGCCCCCTTTTTAGCCTTAACGGTCATGGTTGTTCTCTTCTTTCTTTAGATCCAGCTTTTGTTGTTGTCGAGACTTGTGCTTTTTGGATTTATGGGAGCCTGTCCCTGACCCATGGAGGATCTCCCCAAGATGTACCAGATCCCTGGATGGGATCAAGTTCGGGTTGATCGAAGTAGGGGATTTCTTCTTCTTTTTGGACATGATCAGTCAGCTCCATGTAAGTCACAGAGTCACGACTTAAGATCATCTGGTAGCTCTGTTCGGTCGAGTAGCTTATTACGATTGTTTTGCTGTTGTCTTCTTTGATTAGGACATAAGCTGATTCAGGGTTGAGCCAGATGTGTCCATCAGATAATGCTACTCCACCGTTCCAGTCCCAGACTGACTGATTTGGACTTAGCCGATGTTTGATCCATTTATCTTGGATTTCATCAGAAGTCATTTTAGTTTCCTGAGTTGTTGTGGATCATGGCTAGTTGTCCCATTGTTGTGTGTTTGGGGTAGTGATGAGCTTAAGGTCTTCTTGAGCTTTGGGCAGTAGGTGGGTTGCTGCCAAAATCAAGATGAAGACCAGAAGAAAAGGTGCTGTTTTAGATATCATCCAGTTCTCCCTCTTCTGAGATGTTTCTAGCCATTGCTAAGAAGTGTCTGGTGAACTCTTGAGGAGTTTTGACGTGAGGAGAGAAGCTCAGGTAGGGCTGATTTGTCTCTGTTGGAATGTTTTCTTTCAGGATGGTTTGACGGTACTTTACGCTGTGTTGTGCGTAACCTTCTAGAAAGGAATTGTCTCCCACAAGGCTGATCAGTAGAAGTACTTGAGCTTCTATTGCTTCTGCTGATCGACCGTGCATCTCGGGTCGCTTGAGGATTTCTTTCATCTTGTCGTCAAGCTGTGTGAATGAGATCATCGTGTTTTGTTTCCTCTCAGAGAACAGTAATTGGTTACCGAAAAGCAGCCAGTGGGAACAACTCCAGAATGAACCAATACTCTGTGATTAGATTTCTCTAACCAAACCATTACCTGGGTTTTATGAGAGTTATGGTTTTAGATTTCATGGTTTCAGCTTTGTAGCCAGAGCAGGCTAAATTGCCTGATAGCTTCTTTTATCTTTAACCTTTAAGCTTGTCATCTTTACACTTTGAGTGTTTGGGCATTTCGCCCTCAGTAAAGATACCACAATCTTATTTAGGTGCTCCGTTTGCTGTAGGCCACGGAACAGGCCTTTGGTTCTGGGATTGAGTTGTTTCGCTAGTGATGCCAATTACTGTTGTCTAAGAGGAGCCCCGAAGGGGCTCCCCTCTTGGACTGCTTCGCAGTCCTAATCGGGCTTGTAACAAGCTACTCACCCTAGAGTAGCTTGTTTAGACCTCGACTTCGGTCTTGGCGTTGATTTCGCTCAGGGCAAAGTCGACGTTGAGGAGAAAGTCGTTGACCTCTTCTTCCATCCTCTTGATCAGGCTTCCCAGGTTCAGGGGATCGATCAGGTGGGGCTTCATGGTTGAACCTAAGGTCTCTCGCATGGCAGCGGTTGCGTTGGCCATCAGATCAGGGCTTTCACCCTTCTCCACCTTGACATTGCTCATCGAGGCCTGAACGGTTTGATCCCACTTGGCTTGGTATTGATCCATTTGAGTTTGGGTTTGCAGAAGGATGTTCTTCATCTTCTGGATCATCTTGCTCTTGTGGACCATGATTGCCTTTTGTTCCACGGCTTCGGCGATGGTCATGGTTTTGGATCCAATCGTGACCATGGTGGTGCTGTTTGCGTGGTTGAGGGTACGCTTCAGCAGGGTCAATCGAGCCATTTGGTCTTCCCAGCTCTTGAATTGGCTGGTGATTTCCTTCTCGACCTGGTCCTTGTTCTTGAAGGTTCGAACGTGAGGAGTTTGGCTGTTGCCCAAACCGATGCTCATGCCCACGAAGTTGCTCATCAGGTCGGGGATACGACCTTGATGTTCGGACTTGGCGAGGATTTTGATCTCAGCCAAGATCCGAGTCAGAGACATCTTCATTGTTTTTCTCCTTTATAGTAGCCAGGTTTTGCGAGGCTACTGCGTTAAGTAGTTTAAAGGCTACTTGGGTTAATTTAGGATCAATAGGCTCGTACATTGCCTAGATCTCTGTCAGTTCAGGGACTGAGATGTTGATCACTTCAACGGGTGTGACTTGGTTCGGGTAGAACTTGAAGACACGGTGTCCTGCTTTGAGGCTCATGTAAGCTTGCATGACTTCTGCTTCTGGGTTCTTACTGTACCCGATGAGTGGGTTCACGGTGTACGATCCCTTGACGCCTTCAACAGCAAATACCCATTCGGTCTTGTTGATGTTTTCGGTCCCCAGGCAGTAGCTCTGCACGTTGATGTGGGTAGTGTTGAGCTTCTTGCAGAGCTTCATCAGCCGAACTGAGTAACTGTCTGGGTAGTGCTGTTCTGGCTGTTCGATTGGTTCCAGGCTGATTAGACTGGCTCCGTGCTTCCTCATCAGTTCTTCCAGCATTTGTTTCTTGTCGTTGTGAGAGACTTGAACGTACTCTTCGACAACTCGAGTCACTTTGACTGCTTGATGGAACTTGATGGGTGGAGTTTTCTTGAGTTCAGGCTTGGGCACAGCTTTTTCGGTGATCAACTTTGCTGATTGAACCTTGGGCTTGGCCAGCTTGTCTACACAGGGTTGACACAGCTTTGGATTGCTCTCGCTCAGCAAGGCGACTTGAGTTTGACACTTGGCGCAGGTCAGCATTGTACTTCTCTCTTACTTGATCCAGCGAGGCTTTTTCTTGAGGATTACTTCAGGCTCATCTTTGTGGTGGAAGAGTACGTCTGGTCTTTTGTAGCTTCGTTCAAGCTGATCTTGCTTGCGGCTGTATTCTTTGATTTGATTGGGCTTCATTTTGTGCTTGAAGCTGTGTCGGTACATGTACGACTCGAATGAGTATCTGTTGTTGCGTCGAGGCTTGTGTGTACGGCTGCGAGCGTAGATTTCATCAGAATCAGCCATGTTTTGTTGTATTGACTCTAGGGGTTTTGCTCGGCTGATTGGGTAGCGATCACGCCACGGGCTTTGGTGCTTACAACGGTGACGATGACCTTTCTTTCTGGAGAACTTGTTGGATCGGTTCTCTCGATGCTTTTCTTTTTCAGAGAGCGGGGTCATCTAGTTCTCCTCTGTTGTTTGTTTAAGTGGGGACAGCGGGACTTGAACCCGCACACCGTTTATAGATACCTGATTTTGAGTCAGGGGCGTCTGCCATTCCGCCATATCCCCATTTAGCTAAGTTACTTACTGTAACTTTTTCTTTGGTTCCTCTGTGTAGATCGTATTTCTGAAGAATCAAGAATTACCTAGATTCTGATTGGTTTTGATCTACTTTTGGGTTTTGATTATTTGTGTTTTTGCGGGAAAATCCCAACACTCCCTCGGGAAAGGAGGAAACCGAGGTAAGTACTGCTTAGGCTAGTGTTGGGCTTACCTAAGAGTTCCGCTCTTTGAGACATGTGTGTATCACAAAGGGAAGTAGTCGTAGAGGGATTCGAACCCACGACACGCGAATTATGCTTTACCACTATAGCTTTCGCTACCCTTATTCAGCTTGGGGTTTGTGGTCTGGACTTTATCTTGACCATGGACTATTTCTAGTCTTTAGGTCCTCCGTGTTAAGTCTCTACACCTTCCTGAAAGTAAGTTGATTACTCTCAGGCTTGGCTCGGTATTGACATTCTGTCTTCTTCTGTTATGATAGAAGCAGTTAAGTGTTCACCGACTTTACGGAGTACTACTCTATGATTTCTCATAAAGCGACCCATTGTAACTGTGGTAATGTGTTGACAGGGTTACAGACAAAGTTTTGTTCCAAGCTTTGTAAGTCCAAGAAGCAGTCTAACGCAGTTTATGCTAACCAGCAGGCTAGAGGTAAACTGAGAAAGGAAAAGCTTATTGAGCTACTTGGAGGTTCTTGTACTTCTTGTGGCTATAAGAAAAGCACTGCTGCTCTTCATTTTCACCATGTTGATCCTTCTACTAAGTCTCACCAATTAGACTTGAGATCTTGCTCAAATCGTTCTTGGGAGGCTCTTTTGAAAGAAGTTAAGAAGTGTACTTTGTTGTGTGCTAACTGTCATGCTGAACATCATCACGGTTGTTAAGTTCGCTGCTCTAACCAACTGAGCTATACGACTATGTTGTGAGTAGCGTAAAGCTACTCATTTGTTTTGATTACTCGTCTCGATACTCTTCGTAGTCGAGCTCGGGAAGGTAGTCTTCTTGATCGATTTGCTGTTGGTAGTCTTGCAAACCGATTTCAGCTTGAAGCTTTCCGAGTTGACGTTGGCCACGGGTGTATTCTTTCCGCACGCCTCGTTGGTCGTCTCCATGGAGGCCACCATGATCGTAGGCGGATCGAGCCGAGGAGATCTTTTTGTTGAGACGTTGGAACTTCTTATCCGACACGAGTTTACTCCTTACTTCGCGGCGTTGACCAGGATGTTGATGTTGGCCTGGAGGGAGGTCTTGGTTTTCTTGGCTGCGGCTTGGGCTTTGATCGGCTTGCGGGGCTGCTGAGCCTTGGCACGAGCTTCGTGCTGCTGCTTTGCTTGTTGTTGCAGGCAGAGACTGATTTGCTCGTCAGCGGTCTCGTTCAAGAGTTGTTGGGCTTCTTGGATGAGCTTCAGATCACGATGATCACCTTCCAGGATGTAGTGGTGAGGGAACTCACGGTAGTTGGTGAATTGGCTTCGTTGATGGAGCTCGTACTCGGCTTGCGAGCTGTAGCCGGCCTGTTGGGCCAGAAGTTGGTTTGCTTGCTGTTCGAGATCACGAGCTTTGGCTTTGAGTTGGTTTGCTGCGTGGGAGTACATGCTTACTCGTTTCTTTTAGCTAAAGCTCTTAAACTCAACTATACCAGAGAGAGTAAGCTTTACTGGCTTACTTTCTGTGTGGTATTCAGGAAGTTGGTTTGAGAGCTTTGGAGGTGTTCCTAGGGTGTGAGAGAGTGTGATGTGATGGTTGGTTTTTGGAGGCCAGTTTGTGTTGGATGGCAAGGCGATGAACTCTGAACCCGTAGATTGGTTCATCGGACTTGCTACAAGTAGCACCTCCAAGGCTTGGATCTTGTTATCACTGAGCACTCTAGTACTGTTGAACTGTACTTTAAGGCCAATCAGGTCTTTGAAGGTCAGTTCATCTACGTTGAAAGCCAGGGTCACATGGTACTCTTGCTTGGGAAGGTACAGGTGACTGATCTGCTCACGTATGAGGTTAGTTGAGTCCTCATCGAGTGTGATCTGTAAGAGGCCTTTCATGATTGGTTTACACCAAGGTTGCGAGGTGCATTGCCAGGAGGTAGATCACGTAACCCAATCCGGCGATGATGACAGCATTCAGGATCAGGATCACAGCGGTCATGCATGCGCCAATCCACACGAACTTTCTCATTGCTTATCCTTCTCTTCTGCGCACCTAGCGGTGCAGGTGTAGCAATATTCACCAATTAGTTCAATTGGGACTAGAGTAGTTTTGATGCATAACTTACTCGGCAGTGACTATTTGGGGTAGTATTGGTGTGTCTACTAGGATTTACTGGGAGGAGTATTGGTGCATTTACTAGGGAATGGTTACGGGTGTACTCTCCTAACACCCTTTAAGTAAGCCACCTAGCGGTGGAGGTATCTGGATACCTACTAGTACTTTTGGTGCATATACCTAGTCTTGAGGGGGTCCTGCATTAACTACACTTTTACAGAGGTATTTGCAGGTAGGTACAACAATACCCACTAGGACTACCGGGGAGGAGTCTACCAGTGGGTATAGCTCGGGTGGGCTCATGCGGCTTAAACCAGAGGTTTAAGCTTAGCTAAGCGAAGCTTAGCGAACTCGCTAGCAAAGCTTTGCTTTGCTTAAGCGAGCTTAAGCTAACATATTTCTCGAGTATAAAAGTAGGCGAGTCTGTATACCCTTTTACTACTTTTATTTAGGGTAATTTTTAGGTAGGATCTCTGTTTTTCATAACTAGTTTCATTACCTATCCCTCTACCTTCTTGTAGAGACAATCTAGAGGCTTAATGACTTAAAGACTCTTTGATTCATGGTAGGCAGGGGTTGAACCTGCAAGAACAGTAACTTAGTTTACCTTTAAGCTTACTACCATGTGCTGACTTTGATTACAGCTCCTGCTACTGCTCAGGAGTTAGTCTTGTATGTTGTTTACACACTTCTGGTTCGTTACAAGTAACTTACCATTGGTGATTTGGTTAGCATCTGAGTTCTGTTGAGTAAGCAAGTGGGAAGATCAGGAATCGAACCTGAATCTAGAAGCCCCGTTAGGTTCATCACCCATTAGACTCCCCGCACTACCATTGTGCTATCTTCTCAAATGGAGAGTCAGGAATCAAACCTGAACTGCAGGCCCCCGAAGCGGCCTAGTGCTGTCGTTACACTACTTCTCCAGTGGGTGTCCAGACGGAATTGCACCGTCCTCAAAGCTCCCGCTCTGCATCACTACTATGCTTTGGACCAAGAAGGTAATCAGTCTTCTTGAGTTTCTAGAGTTTGATTAGGACTCTAGAGGTGCTATCAGCCATCACACAGTTTTGGATAGGCTAACCCCAGTATAGCTCTGGGTATCCCACAAGTGGCCACCGATGGGATAGTCGGGAGCGGTGGAATTGCACCACCCTCTTGCGCGAGAGATAGACTCCAGATCACAAAAGCTAATTACTCCCGTTAGTGGAGAGAGCAGGAATCGAACCTACTCCTAGGGCTTGCATGCCCTCCTGCTGCCGTTACATCATCTCCCCAGACTTATTTAGTCTTCTCCTTGGATCAAGTTTTCTAACTTGACTCTTTGATTCGCTTGTCTCGAGTGAACTCCCAGGTGGGATGACAAGAACAACCAATGCGTTCCATCTCACCAATCCCGACAACAAGAGTCATGTCCCCTTCGTCGATCTTAAGGGAAGTCACTCCCTCGTCAGGGTACATACAGAGGTTGTCGAAAGCATCAATCAGCTTCTCGATTGAGATGTTCATGTTTCCTCCAGATTAGAGTTATGTTCGACGAAAGCTGTTCAAGTGGACTTTGAGTGCAGCTTGCAGGGCACGAGTTCCATCGTCTGCAGGAGTGTACTCACCGTTTAGGAATGGGATGCAGCCAACAAAAAGGCTCTTCCCTGCTAGGTAGGATCCATTATTGTCTGTCATGACAACTTTGGCTTTTGAGCTTCCTCGTTGAACCCACATCCCGAAGGGAAACTTAAACCGCTCCTCTAAGACTTTCTCACGAATCCTGTCATGCAGAGCATGCAAGGTGATGTCACTGGGACAGTTCAGCTTTTTGATCATTCGTTCCAGAGCATCTTGCTCTTCTTTCCAGCTCATTATGCCAACCCCAAGCTAGTCCAATGACTCTCCCAGCCCTCAGTAAACCCCAGGCTAGCTCCAGGAGGCAAGTCCATCTTGTTCTTGGCAGCCTTGCGGCCTGCATTGAACTCCTCAATGAAGTTCAGGTCCTCACGAGTCATTTCTTCTCCTTTGAATTGGCTATTTATTTTTATTTCTCTAATGGGTAGGATCAGATTCGAACTGAACTCTTAGACTGCTTGTAACCTTTAACTAGCTCCTTTCTAAGACACCTTGCTACCCAAGTTCAAAGACGACAAGACAGGATTTGCACCTGTATTCAACTAGCACTCTCCGCTAGTTGGGCTTCTATACCCATTACAGACTTGTCGTAGGAGACAGCAATCAGAGGAGTTGAACCTCAAGACAGGGCACGATAACCCTACCTGGACCGCCATTACTGTTTGTCAGACTTTTGGGTAGGAGATCAAACCCCTCACTGACTGTCCGGTATTAAGCTTGCTTTTCCCACTGAGTCAAGATCTCAAAGATCAGATCAGGATTGATGGAGGGCACGTTTTCGTCCTTAGCCCAACTTTGAGCTGCTCCGAGAGCTGACATGTAAGCTCCAATCAAGAGCTTATCACGAGCTTCAGAGTAACTACTTTTATGCCAGTTTATGTAGTCTTCGGTCAATCGCATGATGTGGCGACCAACGACCAACAAGGTCTCACTCGAAGAGGTCTCTAGACCATTGACACGACCAGCTTCGTTGACGTGAGCCAAGACAGCTGCCAGCGTGTTCTGGTTTTGTTCTTCGAAAGCAATGGAGATTGCAATCGTGGCCAGCAGACTGTTCGTGATCATGGTTTACACGTTCCATTTCTTGACTAGAGAACTGAGAAGGTATTCCCAGTCTTTTCGCTCGTCAATCCTATCTCTCCAGGCAGATCCATAAGGCATGGATCCTTCCCAGATACGAGGAACTTCCCCGTGTGCTTCAGCTTTGATCTGAGCTTCGGTTTCTTTGATCTTAGCTATTTGAAGCTTTGCTTTGATGAACTTCTTGACTTTACGAGCATCACGAACATTGGTGACCGCTTTCACCTTACGCTCGTGAATAGCTTTGATCCAACTAGGCATTTACGCCTCCTAGTTGCTGATCAAGCAAGAGCAACCAATGGGGTTACCGGCCTCATCACGAACCAGTTGACCAGGAGCCAAGAGATCAGTGCGGTTGGGCAAAGCCAATCGAACCAAGTTGGACACCAGGTAAACCACGCCATCCTTGGCATCGGGTACCCCAACAACAGGGCCGTAGCTCGTCTTCACGATCCTGACTCCATCCAGCATCATGATCAAGTTGTCTTCCATGCTGACTCGGGCCACTTCACCAGAAGCAGGGATTTCGATGATGGAATCATCGCCCATAATCTTAATGGTGTGTGGAGTCAAGTTGACGACAGGCATGATTTCTCCTTTTTTGATTTGGTTTAAGTGGGAAGAGAAGGAGTTGAACCTACGACACATCCCTACAGGCAAGCCTGAGGATCGCTCTACCAATTGAGCTATCTTCCCGGGTTGAGCAGTTTTAAGTCATGCTCAGGACTTGAGAGCTTAGGCCTTCGCCCGCAGCTTCTCCAGGAGTTGGGCGGCAGTGGCCCGGACCGAGCTGGGACGAGTGGCCGCAGCCTCCGCCTTGCGCTCCTCGTTCCCCGCACGAGCAAGCTCCAAGACCTCGGAGAGGCCGGCTTCCGCTTGACGCTCGGCCAAGGCAGGGGCATCACCAACCTCGAACTCACCAGTGGGGCGAACCCACACGGTGGCCCGAACTTCGCCGTCGATCAGCGCGGAGCTGATGCTGGGGTTGCACCGAGCGGTGACCATGACCGCGTTGAGGCCATTGCTGTTGACCTGAGCCTCCAGCTCTTGGTACGTGCTCTCGGGGAGCACGATTTGGGCCACTTGGCCCTCCAGGTTGATGGGCTTGCCGTCTTCGCCCTTAGGGCCGAAACCCTTGTGGACGTTGCCGACGACGGCAACCAGCTTCTCGCCGGTCTCCGCATCCATCTGGACCCCAGCAGGGTTCGAAGGGTCCTTCAAAGTCGAGGTGAAGAACGAGGGCCCGCGCTTGGCGAGCAGGACCGAGATGGGGGCCAGAGCGGCCCCAGTGATGTTCAGCTTCATTTGAGCCATGTGGCTAACTCCTTTTAGAGTCTTGTTAAGTTCTTTGGTTACACGCTGTAACCTTATACTTAACTCACACACCCACGCTTCGTCGGGTGATCGAGGGAGGACGATGTAAACTACTAAACTAGATTAAACTCTAGTTAGCTGATTTCCATATCAAAGGGCTCCTCCTCCATTTCAGCCATCGGAGGAGTTTGAGAAGTCTTACTCTTATCGAGCAGCTTCTTGACATTCTCCTTGATGGACAGCTTAGGGGCTTGAGCTTCAGGCTTAGCAGCCTTAGCCAAGGTCATGTTGCTGTCTCGCTTGATTTCCCTGGTCAGCTCACGAGCAGCAGCCATGAAGCTAATCGATTCACTCATGCGCTTACGCAGATCAGAGACAGCCACGCTGTTCAGGTTGTTGAAGTACTGATTGTGAGGGATCAGATCTTCCACACGAACAGGAGTCTCGTCCATCACCTTATAGGTGATCTCAGAGTAGGACTCAACCACTTCAACCTTAGTACCCGAGAGCACTGGTTGTAGCCAGACTTGACCTCTCTCGTCAGTCCACTTACGCACAGTACCAGCAGAGTAGCTAGGCACACGAGGCTGGTGGATTCGAATGACAGCACGAACGGGGTTACCGCTGTTGTTGTCAAACAAGTCTTTCAGCTCGTTGATCACTTCGGCCTGAGCAATGTTGTTAGGCCACAACATCACGAACCAGGCTGGAGTAATCTTGTAGGACAAGATCTCCTGTTTGCGCTCGAGATCAAACTCGAGCATGGCCTCGTAAGGGTTCATCTCTTGAAGCTCTTGCCACTCACCCAAAGACCCGTCAGCACCAACAAGCCTGAAGGTCTTGTAGCGAAGCACGCAGCGCTTATCAGAGATAGAGCCACGGTGAGACAAGAGGTACTTGTCCCCGTTGAAACCACGAACATCGACAACGATGTCCATGGCTTCCATGTCCTTGTACTTGTTGTTGGTCATGTTGTTAATCATTGGTTATTTGCTTATCCTCTGATTAGTTGGTGATCTCTTCTTGAGCCTTGGTGCGGTTGAACTTATCGATCGCAACCAGCGAGGGATGAGCTTCAACCATGATCTCACCACACAGCGGGTTAACCAGGCCGAGTTCCAGCAGACAGTTATCAACCATCCCGAACTCAGCCTTCATGCTGTCCAGATCAATCATGTCAGCCAGAGTGTTGGAGTCCTCCAGAACCAACATCTCGTTGTGAACCATGCCACCGCCGGTACGACGAAGCATACCAGCAACAACGGCACGGTGAGCAATCTCGGTGAAGTTGCTAGCAATGCCGAGGTTGAAGACCTTAGCCAGAGGCTTATCTTCGTTACGCTCGATGAAGCCGTAGACCTTACGGAGGATGTTAGCTTCACCAATGTGCTTGGCAGCATCCATCTCCACGTAGAGACCAGCACGACGACAGGCGATCGCCACAAGCAAAGCCTGAATGTCCAAGACCTCATTCCAGGTCACACCGCTAGCGAGTTGCTCCCGGGTATGCCCAATGTAGTAGAACACATCGTTGGTAACGTGCGTGTACTTGTATTGAGCAACCAGATCAGCCATGCCAGCTTGAACAATCATGGTCTCGAAGTCTTTAACTTCTTGACGCTTGATGCTCAAGGTTTGAGGATCGTCCAGATCTTCTTTGCTGGGACCGATCATCAGACTGTTACGAGTAGCAATCGTGCTCATGGTAGTAGCCAGCAGCGAAGCAGACTCAGTCCAGCCGGACAGAGCTTGACCTTCGTACAGACCACGCCAGACGACCACACGAGCCTTAGCCAAGCTGTTATCACGAACCAAACTAGGAGCCTTGTCCATGTAAGCAGCCAGGGCTTGATGTTGCTCTTCAGTCAGACTATCGAGATCCAACTCAACGATCTTATTGAGGTTGGCCTTAATAGTCTCGCTGATCTCGTACCAGAAGGTGATAGCCGAAGCCATCGCGAAGGTAGCACCAACGAAGAACTTGTAGTGGTTGCCCACGTTCTCGATGGTAGCCAAGTAGAGCTCATGATCGATCTTAGTTTCGCCAACACGATCAGTCAGAGGGTTCTTCTTGATCATGTCTCCGGTGCTCATGAATTCCTTCACGAACTTATCATGCATGTCACCATACATGTAAGTGTAACCACCGGTCGAACTCAAGCTCTTGTTGATCTCGAGCATGCGAGTGTAACTGATGTCCACACCCAGCTTCTTCAAGACCAACATAGCGCAGCCGTCACCGTCACCATCGCCCTCGTTGAACGCAGCCCAGGTAACGGCATTGACCACAGGCAAGGCACTCGGGAAGTTACCGACCTTAACAGCCAGCACACCGAAGCTCACCATTGGCGAACGGGACAGAGCGATCATGTCACCGTCCACAACACCCATGATCTTAGCAGTCTTGACCGAAAGACCAATCTCCCACGTACCAATCTCATTGGTAACGATAGGCTTGATCTTAGCCGAGAACTGAATGTTGCGAGTACGAGTCAAGGACTTGGTCATAGCCCCAGACAGCATACCAGCAGCAGCACGCCTCACCATCTTGATCTGGCGGTGAGCAACCTTCTTGAAGCGATCGTACTCAAGGTCACCGGCCAAGAGCTTAATCAACTCAAGAGCAGCGCTAGCGCACTTAGACTTGGAACTTTCCCAACGACCAATGGCCTTGAAGTCCAAGTGAGCGGAGACGTAGTAGTCCTTCA
>JACCDZ010829701.1_pt1 | contig 147718 bp, 152 predicted proteins | sample 7449551 | NCBI WGS metagenome assembly JACCDZ01 (sample SAMN15323452, study PRJNA562643) | freshwater metagenome | isolation source: river surface water | place: USA:Blue River Watershed | collected 2017-08-18
GTGTGGGTTCGATTCCCACCTCAGGTACAGAAAAGAGCTTATAATCAAACTGATTTTAAGCTCTTTTTGTTTTTATCAATACTTTTTAAAAATATTAATGCTCCAAAAAAGCAACTATTTTATAGCAAAAACAGCCCCATACGCTTGTAAGAGACTGTTGGTTTTTATAGGCACGGATTACAAATCCGCCCGTTCGGGTATCAATTTCATCAACATATTTGAAAAACTACCTTATTATTCATATATTTTTCCCTCACATACCCAATTATAAGAAAGAATCGTATCTTTCTTATGAATATTAAACAATAATTCTCCACGTTTCTTAATAATTGTATCTCCTATCGAAATATCCTTATAATACGTACAAAACCAACGATTTTCTTGCTTAAATAAAGTATCATTTCCTGTTTTCAAACTTACACCCTCAATATCAAAATTATAAACTGATAGCGAATCATTTAATTGTTTAACAATTAATAAGCATTCATAATCTCTTTTTATTTTTGACAATCTATTACAATCTACTTTTTCGCAAGAGAAAAAGATAACAAAGAGACACATAGAATAGTATTTCATAGTTTTTTACAATTTAAACCTCGCTACACAAAACCTCAAGACTTTAAGCCACTTTTTAAAATAATTTCATCAAATATAATCAATCATTCTTTTTAACAAGTAAAGACACAAAAGGTACAACTTTAGCTTTGAATAATTTAGCACAAAGTAGGCTTACTTCAACAAACTGTTTTCATCAAAAAAACATTTTGCAATTAAAAAATTATTGTACTTTTAATTTACATTTTTTAGAAAAAAAATAAAACATGAAAATTACATCAAAACTATTCACACGCCTTTCGGCTATTTTTATTTTTATTCATTTATTAGGGCATACAGGTGGTCATATGAGCTGGGACGATGAAACCGGGCCTTTATACCACGTAGTTAAAGTAATGAAAAGTAGTAATGCCGAATTTATGGGCGCAACCAAAAGCATGGCCGACTATTTTAACGGCTACAGCATTATGCTTTTTGGTGTATTTGGAATGAGCATTTTAATACTTTGGAATGTTGCCAACCATTTACAAACTAATAAACAATTAGCTAAACCTATTTTGGCAAGTATGGGTATTGCTTACTTATTTTTTGGCGTTGTAGAATATTTGTACTTTTTTCCGTTTGCGGCTTTTATTAGCATTTTTGCAGGATTGTTTGCCTTAATTGCTGTTTTGAAATTAAAAAGCGAAACGGTTTAGAATAAAATTTTTTTTTAAACTGTTTTATATATTAAACAAAAGTAACCCTAATTAAAAACCAACTTATTATTCCTTTTATTTTAAGCTAAATTGAATTTAATTCATTACAAATTAGTATATTTATAAACTAATTACGAGTATACCTTACGAATAAAGTATATTGTAAAATGAAAAAATACTAAATGACAAGTAAAATAATTGGCGTAGGAAACTACATACCTTCACAAACTATTACGAATCTATTTTTTGACAACCATCATTTTTTAGACGAAAACGGCGATGCATTGTTACAAAGTAATGCTATTATTGCTGATAAACTGAAAGAAATTACTGGTATTGAAGAAAGAAGATATGCCGATAAAGACCAAGTTGCATCGGATATTGGTTTTTTAGCTGCTAAAAAAGCCATTGAAAACGCAAGTATTGATCCTGAAACAATTGACTATATTATTTTTGCTCATAATTTTGGAGATGTACGTTTTGGAACTATACAAACCGATATGGTTCCTAGCTTGGCTGCAAGAGTAAAAAATTTATTGCACATAAAAAACAATTTTTGCGTTGCATATGATGTAATTTTTGGTTGCCCTGGTTGGATTGAAGGTATGATACAAGCGAATTGCTTTATTAAAGCAGGCATTGCAAAACGCTGTTTAGTTATTGGCGCCGAAACACTTTCACGTGTAGTTGATATTCATGACAGAGACAGCATGATTTATGCTGATGGTGCTGGTGCTGCTATTTTAGATGTAAGCAACAACAAAGTGGGGATACAATCGCACTTATCGGCTTCGTTTACTTTTAAAGAAAAAGACTATTTATATTTTGGAAAATCTTTTAACACCAAAAGCAGTGCAAACATTAGATATATCAAAATGGAAGGGAGACGTATTTACGAGTTTGCGCTTTTAAATGTTCCTGGCGCCATGAAGAAATGTTTTGATGAAAGTGGATATACTATTGATCAACTTTCTAAAATTATTATTCATCAGGCAAATGAAAAAATGGACGAAGCCATTGTAAATCGTTTCTATAAATTATACAATAAGCCTATGCCTGCAAACATAATGCCTATGGTTATTCATAAATTAGGCAATAGCAGCGTTGCTACCATTCCTACCTTATTAACCATGCTTTTAAACAACGAACTTGAAAACCATTCCCTTAATAAAGGCGATGTTGTTTTATTTGCTTCGGTTGGTGCTGGTATGAATGTAAATGCTTTTGTTTACACGTTTTAAATAAAAAAGGATATCCAAAAATGAATATCCTTTTTATTATTTTAGTAAAAATTATTTTCTTTTTACATTCACAGCAGTGATTCCTTTTCTACCTTGTTCTGTATCAAAAACAACGTTGTCATTTTCGCGTATTCTATCTACCAAACCACTTGTATGAACAAAAATATCTTCATTAGTATTTGTTTGTGTAATAAATCCAAATCCTTTAGATTCATTAAAAAATTTTACAGTGCCTTCTTGCATCGTTTCTATGTATTAAATTAATTATTTGTTTATTTTTTTATATCAATGGCTCTAAAACCTTTGGGGGTTAATTCTTTTTTAAAGCTTACTTTTTCGTGTTTTTTTACTTCTACAATTGCTTGCCCCATGTGAAAAAATACACTTTCGCCAGTTTTTTCTTCGGTAATAAAACCGTACCCTTTATCGCTTATATGTGTAACAATACCAACAAAAACGGTTTCAGAATCAACTTGTTGCGATTTGCTTTTTTTCATTGCTTTAGCCAAATCTTCTTCTTTATTTTGCAAATGTGGAGGTACCGAAGTAAAATTTCCGTTTACATCAACATAAACAATCATGTCTTCAAGACTTTTGCCTTTGTTATTGTTTGCTTTACGATCTTCACGACGAAGTTGTTTGTCTTGTAAGCGTTTAGTTTTTTTCTTGTTATTTTCTTTTTTAGAAAAAGAATCTGCCATATTTTATATCCTTTTTTAAGTTTTAAATTTTAGGTTGTTAAAGTGTATTCTGGTATTGTAAAACCAATTAATTTTTGAATACTTTTTAAGTCTTTCTTTTGTTCGTTATCGCAAAAGGAAATTGCCGTTCCATTGTTCCCAGCTCGGCCTGTACGCCCAATTCTGTGCACATAGGTTTCAGGAACGTTTGGAAGTTCGTAATTTACAACATGTGATAATTCGTCAATATCTATACCTCGGGCTGCAATGTCGGTTGCAATTAATACCCTTATGCGGTTATTCTTAAAATTTTCTAATGCGTTTTGACGCGCGTTTTGTGATTTATTACCATGTATTGCAGCTGCTTGTATACCTTGTTTCATTAATTGCTTCACCAATTTATCAGCTCCGTGTTTTGTACGTGAAAAAATTAATGACCGCTTAATGGAATGCTTTTCTAGAATAGAGATTAATAAATTTAACTTTTCTGCTTTTTCAACAAAACAAACACTTTGGTTGATGCTTTTTGCAGTTGATGAAATAGGCGTTACGTTAATTTCTACAGGATTTATTAAAAAGCTATGTGCAAAACTTCTAATTTCTGAAGGCATTGTTGCAGAGAATAATAAACTTTGTCTTTTACTAGGTATTTTTTTTAAGATTTTCTTTACATCGTTCACAAAACCCATATCTAGCATACGATCTGCTTCATCTAATACAAAAATTTCTAGTGTTCGCAAATCTATACACCCCTGGTTAATAAGATCTTGCAACCTACCCGGTGTTGCAATTAACACATCTACACCCTTACGCAATTGGCTTACTTGGTTTACTTGCGATACACCACCAAAAATTGCTAAATAACTTATTGGTAAATACTGACCGTATGTTTCAAAATTATCGCTGATTTGAATTGCTAATTCACGGGTTGGGGTTAAAATTAGCGCACGAATACCTTGCTTAACTGTAGCTTTGTTTTGGGTAAGTAATTGTAAAATTGGTATTGCGAATGATGCGGTTTTACCTGTACCAGTTTGTGCACAACCTATTACATCGTTTCCGTTTAAAATATAGGGTATTGTTTTATATTGTATTGGGGTTGCCTTACTATAACCGGCTTTTGTTACAGCTTTCATTATGGGCTGTATAATTTCTAAATCTTTGAAATTCATAATCATATTACCGGACTACCGGTATTTGTAAATTTTCAGCAACAAAGAATTATATACATTATTACTGAAGTACTTTTTTAGCGAAGATATTTAACAACTTTATTTATAGCTGTAGCAATATACTTTACTTGTAAAGTAGTTAATATTTTTAATTTTATTAATTACGAATTATTCTGTTAAAAAAAAACGTAATTAATAGTTGAAAATTTTGTTTATTTTTTATTAAAAATAGTAAATCTAAGGGTGTACTTTATCAGATTTCGCCAACTATTGTTCTTAAAATAAAATGTGGCAACTGAAAAAAGCAAAACTGAGTGAGAAAAAATGTCTTTAAACTGTTATCAGAAGAGGCAAATACAAAAGCCTTGTAATAAATTCTTTACAAAGGTAGATAAAAAAACTACACCTTTCACAAAAAATATTAAAAATGTACCAAAATACATTATTTAAGATAAAATTTATAGTAATTTAAAAAAACAAGTGTATAATTTTTACTAAAATATTTAATTGATTTAATAGTTTATTAAGTAGATTTTTTTACCAAAACAACCCAATCGTTTTCTATAAACATATATCCTTGATCGTACACAAAATAATAAGTTACTCCAGCCTTTGTGGTATAAACCGATGTTATTAAAGAAAAATCAAAACCTAAATCTATTAGTTTCTTTTTAGTTGTTTTTATTTTCCCTTCTGGATTATTTTCACATAAAATACGGTAATTTTTGCGTAACGTATAGTTTACCGTACGCATATAGTTGTTGGTATCTTTATTTAATTTGTTATTATAGGTGTTACGGCAGGCATCGTTACAAAATTTCTTATCTTCACGACCCATGATTTTTTCACCACATTCTAAACAATTTTTGCCCATTTTTGTTTTAAAGATACTAAAAAAACAGTCTGAATTAAAAAATACAACTACCCTATTTTAACAATTTTAAATGCTGTTGCATTTCGTTACGCACTTGCATGTAATTTTTATAGTATAAACTTGAAAAAACCGCAATTGCTTTGTTATCTTTAATTAAATAGCAGTATTCATGGTATTGCGCGCGCTGTTTAAAATCGCGAATTACAAAACCATCAATATCGTTTGTATTAAAAACACGTTTGGTACCAAAACCTAGAAGTTGTTTCACTTCAATAGTATCTTTGGTAATTTTAATTACAGCCATACGTAAATTCATTTCTACAAAAAAGCCCCAAATAATTACAAAAATACTTACCAAACCGCACAGCAATAAAAAAACAGTTAACCCCCAGTGCCAATTATCTTGAAACATACCCAAAAACTTATTTACAATAAAAGCGGTTGCAACCGGAAAACTTAATATTAATATACTGTATAAATACGCAGTGTTGCTTAATTTAGATTGTATCATGAATTTATTTTTTTCAAAAATAACATATTAAAAATGAACTTCAATTTGTTTTTTTAATTTCACTTTTTGATTTGTAATTTTTAAACTCTTCTATCATCTTAATTTAGACTTATTTTTAATAAATTTACTTAAAATTTAAGTTGTGGTATGTTTCAAAATTTATTAATTATTCATTCAATAATGCGCTGGGTGGTAATTGTTACGCTTTTATTAGGTATTGTATCTGTTTTTATAAATAAATCGCAAAAAAACATTTATACAAGCAATCATTATTTTTGGTTTAATGTTATAAAGCATTTATTAAACATACAATTTGTAATTGGTTTAATAATATTAACTAAAAGCCCCATGGCACAAGCTTTTTGGTCGCAAATAAACCAAGCTTTAAAATGGCGCGAAATTCGTTTTTTTGGCTTAGAACATCCTTTCATGATGATTTTAAGCATTTTAGTTTTTAATTTTATTATACACAAAAGCAAAAAATTCATAAACTCAACCAAAGGTTTTAACTACTTATTTTGGGGTTATTTAGTTGTTTTTATATTGGTTTTCATTTCAATTCCTTGGTCGTTTTCGCCATTTACAACCCGACCTTTATTCAGATTTTTTTAGATAAAACATCATTTTTTAGTAACTTTATTACATTAAAGAAAGTTAAATGCAGATTAATAAAGTTGAATTACGCAATCTAGAAATTGAAGACTATATAGGTTTAAAAAACTCTATGCAACAAGCCTACGAAGAAGGCGTGGAAGATCCTTATTGGAAAAAAGAAGAAATTAAACGCTTGTTAAAAATTTTTCCCGAAGGTCAAATTGTAATTGTTGTAGATGACAAGGTTGTAGGTGCTGCCTTATCGTTAATTGTTGATGAAAGCTTGGCATTATCTAACCACAAATACAACGATATTATTACCGATAGCAAATTTAAAGCACACAATCCAGACGGTGATGTTTTATATGGAATTGATGTTTTTATTCATCCCGATTACCGCGGATTACGTCTTGGGCGTCGCTTGTACGATGGTCGTAAAGAATTGTGCGAACAATTAAATTTAAAATCAATTATTTTTGCTGGGCGTATACCTAATTACCGCAACTTTGCTAAAGATTTAACACCAAAACAATACCTAGATAAGGTTAAAACTAAAGAAATTCACGACCCCGTAATATCGTTCCAAGTAAATAACGATTTTCACATTAAAAGGCTACTTCGCAACTATTTAGAAGGAGACCACGATTCACGTGATTACGCTGTTTTATTAGAATGGAACAACATTTCGTACGATAAATCACCTGTATTAATAAACACTAAAAAAAGTTTAGTGCGCTTAGGCTTAATTCAATGGCAAATGCGTCCTTTAAACAATTTGCAAGAGTTTTTTGACCAAGCCGAGTTTTTTATCGATGCTGTTTCGGGCTATGAAAGTGATTTTGCTACTTTTCCAGAACTTTTTGTTGCCCCTTTAATGGCCGATTACAACCACTTATCAGAATCTGAAGCTATACGTGAATTAGCAAAATATACCGATACTATTCACAAACGCTTTCAAGAATTTGCCATTCAATACAATATAAACATCATTACAGGTAGTATGCCTTTTTTAGAAGATAATGTATTGTACAACGTAGGTTTTTTGTGTAAACGCGATGGATCGTCTGAAATGTACCGAAAAATTCACATTACACCTAACGAACGTTTATACTGGGGCATGCAAGGCGGCGATGTAATACAAACTTTTGACACCGATTGTGGTAAAATTGGCATTATTATTTGTTATGATGTTGAATTTCCAGAACTTTCACGACTAATGAGTGAAGACGGAATGGAAATACTTTTTGTACCCTATTTAACCGATACACAAAACGGTTATACCCGTGTACGTAGTTGTGCACAAGCGCGTGCTATAGAAAACGAATGTTATGTAGCTATTACAGGTTGTGTAGGTAATTTACCTAAAGTAAACAACATGGATATACAATACGGGCAAGCTGCCGTTTTTACTCCATCTGACTTTGCTTTTCCAAACAATGGTGTAAAGGCCGAAGCTACTCCAAATACCGAAATGACCTTGATTGTTGATGTTGAACTAAATGCTTTAAAAGAATTACACGAATTAGGTAGTGTTCGCATTAAAAAAGACCGTAGATTAGATTTGTATAAATTAAGAAAATTAAAATAATTGAATATAGCCATTTTAGGCGCAGGTTGGCTTGGTAGCGCACTTGCCCATTCATTACAAAACAATAATCACAACGTTAAAGTTTCGGTAACTAGCACTGAAAAAAAACAACTTTTACATGCAACGGGCATTAATGCTTTCGTTGTTTCTGCAACCAACGACACAATTAACGGTGAACTTGATTTTTTTAAAAATATCGATGTTTTAGTTTGCACTTTAACACCTCAACCTATTAATATTTTTAAAACTTTAGCAAACGAAATAGAAAAACAAGGTATTAAAAAAGTAATTATTTGCAGTTCAACAGGTATTTACCAAAACTGCACTGGATTAGTTACCGAAAATAGCCATTTAAATACCGATATTGAAAAAGTTAATCTTTTAAAAAATATTGAAGATACATTTTTAAACCAACCTACCTTTACAGCAACAATTTTACGTTTAGGAGGTTTAATTGGCGGCAACAGGCACCCAGTAATTCACCTTGCTAAAAAAACAGAAATTAGCGATGGCAACGAACCTGTTAACATTGTTTTTTTAGAAACCATTCTAAAGAACATTCAACTATTAATAAATAAACCGCTACTTAATACGGTTTTTAATTTGGTTGAAAACGACCACAGAACAAAAGAAGCTTTTTATACAGCCGAAGCAAAAAAACACACTCTAACATTACCCCCATTCACCAAAAATAGCGCACCTAAAAACCGAATAGTATCAACCAATAAAATCCAAAAACATCTAACTAATAATTAACAAACAAACCTATTAAAGCTTTTGTGTTTTTTAGTAAATTTGATATAAATCAAAAAAACGTACTTTTTAAAATCAAATCAAAAAAATGCTTAAAACCTTAATAACAAATCTTTTAATAATATGCTTTGGCTTTGCAGCTTATTGTCAGCAAAAACCTAAAGTAGGTTTGGTTTTAAGTGGCGGTGGTGCAAAAGGTTTAGCACACATTGGCGTTTTAAAGGTTTTAGAACAACAAGGCGTTAAAGTTGATTATATAGCTGGAACCAGTATGGGGGCTATTATTGGCGGTTTATATGCATCGGGGTACACTGCTAACCAAATAGACTCTATTTTTAATACGGTAGATTCTGATGCTTTACTTCAAGATTATATCCCAAGGAATTCAAAATCGTTTTACGAAAAACGAAACGATGAAATTTACGCATTACAATTACCCTTTAACGATTTTAAAATTGGCAGTCCTGTTGCGCTTTCAAAGGGTATGTACAATTACAATTTAATGCACAAACTTTTAGCACATGTTCGGTTTGAAAATGATTTCACAAAACTTCCCATTCCTTTTCTTTGTGTGGCTACCGATGTAGTTACTGGCGAAGCTGTGGTTTTAGAAAAAGGGAATTTAGCGCAAAGTATTTTAGCTAGTGGCGCATTTCCATCGTTGTACACACCTGTAGAAATTAACGATAGATTACTAATTGATGGTGGTGTGGTAAACAATTACCCAATTGAAGAACTGCAAAAAAAAGGAGTTGATATTATTATTGGGGTTGATGTACAAGATGGTATTAAAAACCGCAACGATATTAAAGGCGTTTTTGATGTACTTATGCAAATTGCCAATTACAGTATGTATCAAGGCATGAATACTAAAATCAATCAGACCAATATTTATATTAAACCAGATATTTCGAACTATTCTGTGGTTACATTTGATAAGGGTTCAGAAATTATTCAAAAGGGAATTGATGCTGCAAATGAAAAAATATCTGAATTACAAAAAATCAGCAGCAACCACAAAAAAAATAAACTACCTAATTACATTTTAAACGATGATTTACCTATTAAAGAAGTTAAATTCAACCATTTAAAAAATTATAACAAAGATTACGTTTTTGGTAAACTAGGTTATTTTAAAAATCAATGTGTATCATTTAACGAATTAAAAAATGGCATTACAAACCTTAATGCTACACAAAATTTCAGCAGTATTAATTACCATTTTGAAAAAGGTAATGATGAAGAAGGCGATTACTTAGTTTTAAATTTAAAAGAAAATACCGTAAACCGCTTTTTAAAGTTTGGTTTGCATTTTGACAATCTTTACAAAAGTGCGGCATTGGTAAACATTACCCAAAAAAAATTACTTTTTAAGAACGATGTTGCTTCGTTTGATTTTATTTTTGGCGATAACTTACGATACAACTTTAACTATTTTATAGACAATGGATTAAGATGGAGTTTTGGGGCTCAAAGTCGTTTTAACAAATTCAAATACAACGTTTTAACCAATCAAAAACCAATTATAACAGATCAATTTTTAAAACTAGAAACTTATAATACAGCTTACACCGATTTATCTAACAGGTTGTATGTACAAAGTTACTACAACAACAAATTTTTAGTAGGTTTAGGGCTTGAACACAAGTTCCAAATTGTAGATATAAACAATGTAAATCTCACAAAAAACTGGTTAGATAAAAGTCATTACGCAAGTTCGTTTTTTACCCTAGTATTAGATACATATGACAATAAATACTTCCCTACAAAAGGTTTGAATTTTAATACCGAAGTAAAACACACTTTTTTTTCAACCAATTACAACCAAAATTTTGAACCTTTTACCCAAATAAATGCAGAATTAGGTACTGTAAAAACATTTTTTAACAAATTTTCGGTCGAAGTAAAAGGCGATATTGGCATTACCGTTGGTAGTTTACCAGCACCTAATCTTAATTACTTTTTAGGCGGGTACGGCTTTCAGTCATTAAGTAACATAAAACCTTTTTTTGGATATGATTTTTTAAGTTTAAACGCCAACACCTACTTAAAAACAGCACTAAAAGTTGATTATGTGTTTTACAAAAAACACCATATAAACTTAACAGCCAACTACATGCACTTACAAAACGCAATGTTTCAGTACAACGATTGGTTTACACAACCTTTAAAATCGGGGTATGCATTGGGGTATGGTTTTCAAACCGTAATTGGGCCACTAGAAATTAAACTATCGTATTCACCACAAGTAAAAACCCACTTTACTTGGTTTAGTTTAGGCTTTTGGTTTTAACAAAAACACAACCCTAATTTTTTAATCAAAAGTATCGCATTGCCAAAAATAGTTTTTATATTTGTTAGGTATGAAAACATGGCAAGGATTATTAGCAAAATTAAAATACTTCATTAAACGCAATCCCGAATGAAGAAGGCAATCCTATGCTTTTATTCATTAATTTAAAATAAGTAAACTATGCCTATATATCATAAATTAGGAGAAATTCCACATAAACGCCATATACAATTTCGTAAACCTAACGGTGAATTGTATTACGAACAACTTTTTGGCACTGTTGGTTTTGATGGTATGTCTACAAACATGTATCATAACTACCGCCCAACCATGGTTAAAGAAATTAAAAACCAATATTCGGTTGCGCCAAAAATTGCCAAAGAAAACAATATTCAATCGTATCGTTTACGTGGTTTTAATGTATTGCCGGAAAACGATTATTTACAAAGTAGAAAAATTGTTTTAACCAATAGCGATTGCCACATTGTTTTGGCTGCACCTAAAAAATCAACCACTGATTATTTTTATAAAAATACCGATTCTGACGAAGTTATCTTTATTCACAAAGGTACCGGAAAGTTAAGAACCATGTTAGGAAACTTAACTTTTAAATACGGTGATTATTTAGTGATTCCGCGTGGAATGATTTACAAAATTGATTTTGACACCGAAGATAACCGCTTATTTATTGTAGAATCGCACAGACCTGTGTACACACCAAAGCAATACCGCAACTGGTTTGGGCAATTATTAGAACACTCGCCTTTTTGCGAACGCGATATTCGTAGACCCGAAGAATTAGAAACGCACGACGAAAAAGGAGAATTCTTAATAAAAATTAAAAAGAAAGACGAAATTTTCGATATCGTTTACGCTTCACACCCATTTGATGTGGTAGGTTACGATGGTTACAATTACCCGTATGCATTCTCAATCCACGATTTTGAACCAATTACAGGTAGAATTCACTTACCGCCACCAATTCATCAAACTTTTGAAACAGATGCTTTTGTTATTTGTTCATTTGTACCGCGTATGTATGACTACCATCCGCAATCAATCCCTGCACCATACAACCACAGTAATATTGATGCCGACGAAGTTTTATACTATGTAGATGGCGATTTTATGAGCCGTAATGATATTGAAGCAGGCCATATTTCATTACACCCTGCAGGTATTCCACACGGACCACACCCTGGCGCTGCAGAAAGAAGTATTGGTAAGGTAGATACCCAAGAATTAGCCGTAATGGTTGATACTTTTAAACCCTTAATGGTTACAGAAGAAGCAATGAAAATTGCCGATGATAAATATTATTTATCTTGGCTTGAATAGTTGCTATTAAAAAATTACGTTTAAACAACAATTATACAAAACACAACAATTATTATGTCACAAGAATTAAAGTCTGTAGAATACGGATTAGAAAAAATATTTGAAGGAGCACAAGATTTCTTACCTTTATTAGGTACAGATTATGTAGAATTTTACGTAGGAAACGCAAAACAAGCGGCACATTTTTATAAAACAGCATTTGGTTTTCAATCATTAGCTTACGCTGGTTTAGAAACAGGTGTTAAAGACAGAGCTTCGTATGTGTTAAAACAAGATAAAATACGTTTGGTTTTAACAACAGCTTTAAATTCACAGTCGCCAATTGGTGAACACGTTAAAAAACACGGCGATGGTGTAAAAGTAATTGCTTTATGGGTTGAAGATGCACGTAAATCATTCGAAGAAACTACTAAACGTGGTGCAAAACCTTATTTTGAACCAACTGTTGAAACCGATGAAAACGGTGAAGTTGTTCGTGCTGGTATATATGGTGCGTATGGCGAAACAGTGTTTGTTTTTGTAGAACGCAAAAACTACAACGGTATCTTTTTACCTGGTTATAGCGAATGGAAATCAGACTATAACCCAGAACCAGTTGGCTTAAAATTTATTGACCACATGGTTGGAAACACAGGTTGGAACCGTATGAACGAAGCGGTTAAATGGTTTGAAGATGTAATGGGATTTGTTAACTTTTTATCGTTTGATGATAAACAAATCACTACTGAATACTCTGCTTTAATGAGTAAAGTAATGAGTAACGGTAATGGCAGAATTAAATTCCCAATTAATGAACCTGCAAACGGTAAAAAACGTTCACAAATTGAAGAGTATTTAGATTTTTACGAAGACGAAGGTGTACAACACATTGCAGTTGCTACAGATGATATTATTAAAACTGTTGCCGATATGCGTGCAAGAGGAGTAGAATTTTTAAGCACACCTCCACAAGCATATTACGATGCAATTCCTGAAAGATTAAAAGATCATATGTCTAAATTTAAAGAAGATATTAACGAACTTCAAAAATTAGGAATTATGATTGATGCTGATGAAGAAGGTTATTTATTACAAATATTTACAAAACCTGTAGAAGACCGTCCAACTTTATTCTTTGAAATTATTCAACGTATGGGCGCTAAAGGTTTTGGTGCAGGTAACTTTAAAGCGTTATTTGAATCTATTGAAAGAGAACAAGAAAAAAGAGGTACTTTATAATTTAACTACACATTTGTGTTAAATATTAGTTAAGTAAAATTAATTGTTTTAAAATCAAAAAAATAAACCTACCTTTGCACTCGCAAAAATAAGGGATCATATAACCTTATTTGAGTGTAATAAATTTTTCATAATTTATAGTTTTTTGGTTGGTTAATAGCATAAAAACCTGGTTGGAAACAACTAGGTTTTTTGTTTTTTAATAACTTTGGAATAGATATTGTTTTGTATCTTTCAAACAAAATTGTAAAATGATATGAAAAACCATTTATTAACAATAATTCTACTATTTACCACCGCATTAGCAATTGGTCAAAACAATGCTTTTAAAGCAGGTGAATTTTTTAAATTTCAAGTATCGTACGGCTTTATTAACGCTGGTATCACTACTTTAGAATTAAAAGAAACTACATACAACGGCAAAAAAGTATTCCACGCAAAAGGCGACGGGTATACAACTGGCTTTTCTAAAACATTTTTTAAAGTTAAAGACGATTACCAAAGTTATTTTGATGTAGAAACAGGTTTACCATACCGCTTTGTACGTAAAATAAATGAAGGAGGTTACACAAAAAACCAAGAAGGTTTTATTAACCAAAACAACAAAACTGTTCTTTTAAAAGATTATAAAGCTAAAACTCAAAAAACATATAATGTACCCCATAATGTACAAGATGTAATTTCGGCCTTTTATTATCTAAGGAACCATGACAAAATAAACAATATAAAGGTTGGAGAAACTATTTCAATTGATATGTTTTTTGATGACGAAACCTTTAAATTTAAATTAAAATTCATGGGTTATGAAAAAATAAAAACTAAATTTGGTACGATAAATTCAATGAAATTCCGTCCGTATGTTATGGCAGGACGTGTTTTTAAAGAACAAGAAAGTTTAACACTTTGGGTATCAAATGATGAAAATAAAGTACCTTTAAAAATTCAAGCAAGTTTGCTTGTTGGTTCTTTAAAAGCAGAATTAATTCAATACAAAAACATTAAAACCAATTTAAAACTAATAAAATAATGGAAATTTCAAACGAAAGATTACAAAAAGTAAACCAATTAGAAGATAAATTCACCAAAATTAATCAAAAATTAGACACACATTTAGAAGGTTTACTTTGGCAAAAACCAATTACTTATTGGGACTATATACAAACCGATGCCTTACTAAATTTGCAAATTCAACGCAGTACGTTACCCGATGAAATGGTGTTTATTATGTACCACCAAGTAAACGAACTGTTGTTTAAAATGATTCTTTGGGAAATTGAACAAGTTTGCTTTGCAGAAAACTTAACAACTACTTTTTTTACCGATCGTTTAGGACGAATTTCACGCTATTTTGATATGCTTACCACATCGTTCACAATTATGCGCGATGGTATGGATACCGATCAATATCTTAAATTTAGAAACACTTTAACACCTGCAAGTGGTTTTCAAAGTGCTCAATACCGTTTAATTGAATTTGCTTCAACAGATTTAATTAATTTAATCGATGCTCGTTACCGCCAAACCATAGACCGCAACACACCTTACGAAAACGCATTAGAACACATGTATTGGCAAGCAGCTGGTAAAGATTATGCTACCGGAAAAAAATCGTATCTAATTAATGAATTCGAAAAAAAATACAAAAAAGAATTCATTGATTTCATGCAAAAGTACAACACCAAAAACCTTTGGCAAACCTTTAAACAATTACCCGAAGAAGATCAAAACAATGAAGAATTACGTAACGCAATGCGTCATTACGATAAAACTGTTAATATAACTTGGGTAATGGGCCACTTTAATGCTGCTAAAAAATACATTGAAAGCGAAGCTGGTCCACAAGAAGCAACTGGTGGTAGCGATTGGAAAAAATACATGCTACCGCAATACCAACGAAGAATTTTCTTCCCTGAATTATGGAGCGAAGAAGAATTAGCTAATTGGGGAAAAGACGCCTTGTAATGAAGTTTTTTAAAATGATATCGGCTATTGCCATAGTTTCCTTTTTAATAACTTGCAGTAAAAAAACAGAAGATAATAAAACTGAAAAAGCTGTTACCGTTAAAAAAGAAACTAAACCCGAATTCGCATATGGTTTTTCGTTAAAAGAATACCATGTAGAACGCGATACGGTTGAACGTGGCGATAATTTAGGTATGATTTTAGCTCGACATAATTGCGATGCAACCGAAATAAACGATATTGTTGAAAAAATAAGAGGTACGTTTGATTTGCGCAACATAAAAGCAGGCAAAACTTTTACACTTTTAAAATCAAAAGAAGCTATTTCTAAATTGCAAGTTTTGATTTACGAACCCAATAATTTAGGCTTTCAGGTAATTGATTTTCGCGATTCAATACACGCTTACACTGTAAATTACCCCGTAAGTTATAAAACGCGTACTGTTGCAGGCGAAATAGATGGATCTTTATCAACATCTATACAAAACCAAGGATTAGACCCCGGACTAGCAGTTGCATTAGCTAAACGTTTTGCATGGACCGTTGATTTTTTTAAATTTAAAAAAGGGGATCAATTTGCATTAGCTGTAAAAGAAAAATACATTAACGATTCTATTTACGTAGGAACCGAAGAAATACTTGGCGCCTATTTTAAGTACGATGGAAAAGATGTGTATGGTTTTCCGTACAAACAACCTGGCGATACCGAAACTCAATTTTTTGATGAAAATGGGAAACAAATGCGAACCATGTTTTTAAAATCGCCTTTAAAATACTTTACCATTACATCTAAATTTTCAAAAAACCGCTTTCATCCTGTACAAAAAAGATTTAAAGCGCATAATGGTACCGATTACGCTGCACCGCACGGCACTCCTATCATGACAACAGCCGCAGGCTTTGTAGTTGAAACAGGACGCACATCGGGCAACGGTAACTACGTAAAAGTAAAGCACGATGGCATGTATACCACCCAATATTTGCACATGTCTAAAATATTAGTAAAACGTGGACAACGTGTAAATCAGGGTCAAATAATTGGCAAAGTAGGTAGTACCGGCTTAGCAACTGGGCCTCATGTTTGTTATCGTTTTTGGAAAAATGGAGTACAAGTAGATCCGCTTAAACAAAAACTACCAACAGCCATTGCTATGAACAATAATAACTTAGCGCAATATTTAACAAAAATAAAACCAATAAAAAGCAATTTAGACAAAATGCTTAAAGCAAAATTTAATAAATAATGCCCTTATTAAAGATAAATCCTACCGAAACACTTTCTTGGCAAAAGCTACAACAACATTTTTACGATATTCAATTTGTAAAAATGCAGCAACTTTTTTGCGAAAATAAAAACAGAGCCAATGAATTTCACATTCAATGGAACGATTTTTTAGTTGATTTCTCTAAAAATCGCATCAATGCAACAACAATAGATTTGTTGGTTGAACTTGCAAATGAAGTAAACCTAAAAGTGGGGATTGATGCTTTAGTGAATGGAGCATTTATAAACGAAACAGAAAATCGTAAAGTTTTACATACCAACTTGCGTAAACTAAGCACAACTGAAAATGCTGAAGTGCACGATGCTTTAAACAAAATGCAACATTTTACTCAAAATGTAATAAACGGCACTTTAAAAGGCTCAACTGGTTTAGCTTTTACCGATGTAATTAATATTGGCATTGGAGGATCGGATTTAGGACCAAAATTGGTAACCGAAGCACTAGAAAATTACAAAAATCATTTAAATATTCATTACATTTCTAATATTGATAACGATAGTATTCAAACTTTAAAAAACAAATTAAATCCTGAAACTACATTAATTATTATTGTATCCAAATCGTTTACAACGTTAGAAACCATAAGTAATGCCAACATTTTTAAAGATTGGTTGTTACAAAATAATTTAAAAACGCAACACCATTTAGTTGCCGTTTCATCAAACATACCCGAAGCGGTTGCATATGGTGTTGAAAGTGTAAACATTTTTCCTATGTGGGATTATGTAGGCGGACGCTATTCGTTATGGAGTGCAGTTGGTTTAAGCACGGCATTAGCCATAGGTTTTAATCAATTTAAACAACTTTTAGATGGCGCTAATGAAATGGACAACCATTTTACAAACACGCCTTTTAAACATAACATTCCGGTGATTTTAGCGCTTATTTCCATTTGGTACAATAACTTTTTTTATTTTGAAACCGAAGCTGTTATTCCGTATGTTGATAAACTTAAAATGTTACCAGCCTATTTGCAACAAGTAGTAATGGAAAGTAATGGTAAAAACGTTGATAGAAATGGTGATACTGTAAATTATGAAACCGGAAATATTATTTGGGGCGAAGTTGGAACCAATTCACAACATGCTTTTTTTCAATTATTTCATCAAGGAACCAAAATTATACCAACCGATTTTATTGGTTTTGTAAACGCTTTTACTCCTAGTGATTTGCACGATTTACTTATGGCAAATTTCTTTGCACAAACCGAAGCATTAATGAACGGCAAAGAAGGAAATTACCATACAAACGATTCAAATGACAAAAACGCGGTTTACAAAGATTTTAAAGGTAATAGACCATCAAATACCATTTTAATAAACAAACTTACCCCTAAAACGTTAGGTAGTTTATTAGCCCTTTATGAACATAAAACTTTTGTACAAGGATACATATGGAACATTTATAGTTTTGATCAATTTGGTGTAGAATACGGTAAAGTATTGGCCAATAATATAAAAGCCGAGCTAAATAATCAAGATATTAAGAATCATGATTGTTCTACCACCTTTTTATTAAATCATTACTTAAAAAATAAAAAGTAAATTGTTTATAAAAAACAAACCCCATTGTAAAATAAACAAACCCCATTGTAAAATAAAAATGCAATGGGGTTTATTTATAATGTACATATTAATCTTCAATATACAGCACCAATCCTTTTAAATAAGAACCTTCAGGGTGAAACATATTTACAGGATGATCTGGTCCTTGTGAAAGTTTATGTAAAACACGTACTTTTCTACCTGCTTCAATAGCTGCTGCAGCAATGGTGTTGTAAAAAAGAACATCGTCTATTACTTGTGAACATGAAAAAGTAAATAAAAAGCCACCTTTTGAAATAGTTTTTAAACCAGCAATGTTTAAACGCTTGTATGCTTGGGTTGCGGTATGCTTACTTTTTATGTTTTTTGCAAATGCGGGTGGATCTAAAACAATTACTTCGTATTTATTTTTATTTTCTTTCAAAAATTCAAACACGTCTGAAGCTATAGCTTGATGGTTGCTATTTGCAAAATTTAAATCCATGTTTTGTGCAGCCAGTTTTACTGCTTTTTCAGAAATATCGACCGATGTTACCAAACTAGCACCTGCTTGCATTGCATAAATAGAAAATCCGCCAGTATAACAAAACGTATTTAATACTTTTTTACCGTGTGAATAACGTTGTAAAAGCTTTCTGTTTTCGCGTTGATCTAAAAAGAAACCTGTTTTTTGACCTTCCACCCAATTTACATGAAATTGTATATTGTTTTCTTTAGCAATGGTTTCGTTATTTGTTCCAAATAAATGAAAATCGGTACCTGTATTTGGTAAAGTTTGTGCACTTTTACAGTAAATAGTTTCACAAAAATTAGGAAAGCATTCTTTTATTGCATCAGCTATTTTACGAATATTAAAGTATATGCCTGATGAATGTGCCTGAATAACAAAATTATTGTTATAAAAGTCTATAATTAAACCAGGAATTCCATCGCCTTCTCCATGAATTAATCTAAAAGCATTGGTTTCGTTGCTGTTTAGTAAGTTTTGGCGTAATTGCCAAGCAGCTACTAGTTTATTTTTCCAAAAATCATCGTTAAAAACCTCATCGGCAAAAGTAAGTACACGTATTGCAATACTACCTTTGTTGCTGTAAAAACCAGTTGCTAAGTGCGCACCATTGTAAGTAGTAACATCAACCATTTGGCCGTCTTCTAACTCACTACTAACTCCATAAACTGCTCCACTAAAAATCCAAGGATGTTTACGTAAAACCGATTTTTCTTTTCCTTGTTTTAATATAACCTTTTCAAATTCCATTGAAATATTTTTTTACAAAGGTAGTAAAATAGATTGGTCGATTTTTTTAAATTAAAAGTTTGAAATAGGATTAAACTTTGGTCTCGTCAGATTCTTTATTATCAGAATTTTCTGTAGTAATTTGTTCTTTTTCGGGTTCTGATTTAGGTAAAATTGTAGTTTTAGGTTTTCTATACAAATATCTGTTGTAATATTTTTCAAAAAAAGGCGTAGGTGCATCTTCTTCGCCTAAAACAAAACCATAAGGACGTAATCCATCAACATTATCAAAAATAATTTTACAAATAGCCAAAATAGGTATCGCAAGAAACATACCCGCAATGCCCCAAATAGATTCGGCAATAACAATACCGAACAATACCACAAAAGAATTTAACGCAACTTTTGAGCCTATAATTTTAGGTGTAATAATATTTCCGTCAATAGAATTAACAACAATAACGGCTACAACTACCCAAATTGCTTGTATAGGTTGACCAGTAGCTAAAGTTACTAAAGCAGCTAAAACAGTAGCAGTAAAAATACCAACGTAGGGTATTAGGTTTAAAACACCACACAAAATAGCAAATAATAAGGCGTATTTTATACCAATAATACTGTAGGCAATAAACATTAAAGTTGAAACGGCTAATAATTGCAAAAACAAGCCAAAAATATATTGTTTTATAATGATTTGAATTTCAACAACAACTTCCTTTACTTTTCTTTGATCTTTTGGAGGAAAACACCATATTAAAAATTTAACCAAATGGCTTCGGTACAACAAAAAGAAAAAAGTTGCTAAGAACACAAATGTAGCCGAAGCTAAAGTTGATGTAACCGATGATAATGCTGTACCAACAAATCCGGAACCACGTTTTAAAACTTCGTCTAGATTTTTGGCAATGTATTTAATTTGATCTTCTTCTGAAACGCCAAAACGGTTGTAAACAAAAGTTTGTACATCGTGAAAAATGCGTTCCATTTGAAGTTGAAACTCTGGCAAGTCTTGAGTAAATTGTGCCATTTGCGTACCTATCAAAAAAATAACGCTAATAACAACCAAACTAAACAATATAGGTGCTATTAATGAAGATAGAATTCGCGGAAATTTTAGTTTTCTTTCTTGAAAATTTGCAAAAGGCAACAAAAGCATTGATACTAAAAACCCCATAACTAAGGGTACCAACACTGTTTTACCTACAACACTAATATAAACAATAGCAATTAAACTAAACAAAACACAAGCCAACCTAATAACAAAAGCAACAGATTGTTTGTTGTTATTAGATAAGCTTGAGTGTTTATTTCTATTTTCTTTATTCATTTTTTAAAGAACCATTTCTGGAATTGTTCCTTCAATAATTAAATCAGCTTCAGTAGCTTTAATAATATCTTCAACGCTAACACCAGGTGCGCGTTCTAAAAGTTTAAACCCATTTGGGGTAATTTCTAAAACTGCTAATTCTGTTACTACTTTTTTAACACAGCCAACACCCGTTAAAGGCAATGTACATTGCTTAAGTATTTTAGATTCGCCTGCTTTGTTTACGTGCATCATGGCAACAATAATATTTTCTGCCGAAGCAACTAAATCCATGGCACCGCCCATACCTTTCACCATTTTTCCAGGAATTTTCCAGTTGGCAATATCGCCGTTTTCTGAAACTTCCATTGCGCCTAAAATAGTTAAATCTACATGTTGTGAACGTATCATACCAAAACTTGTAGCCGAATCAAAGAAAACAGCACCTGGTAAAGTTGTAATGGTTTGTTTACCTGCATTTATAATATCGGCATCTTCTTCTCCTTCAAAAGGAAAAGGTCCCATGCCAAGTACTCCGTTTTCAGATTGAAATTCTACATTCATACCTTCAGGTACATAGTTTGCAACCAAAGTTGGAATACCAATTCCTAAATTCACATAAAAACCATCTTGCAGTTCTTTAGCAATACGCTTTGCAATTCCAATTTTATCTAATGCCATAATTAATCTCTTTTACGTACAGTTCGTTGTTCAATTCTTTTTTCGTAGTTTTCTCCTTGAAAAATACGTTTTACATAAATTCCTGGAATATGTATTTGGTTAGGATCTAACTGACCAGCAGGTACCAACTCTTCCACTTCGGCAATTGTAATTTTGCCTGCACCCGCCATACACGCATTAAAATTGCGTGCTGTACCGCGAAAAATTAAATTTCCAGCTTCATCGCCTTTCCAAGCTTTTACAATGGCAAAATCAGCTTTATAAGCTTCTTCCATTACATACATTTTACCGTTAAATTCACGGGTTTCTTTTCCTTGTGCAACTTCAGTTCCATAACCTGCAGGTGTAAAGAAAGCGGGAATACCTGCTTGTGCAGCACGGCATTTTTCGGCTAAAGTTCCTTGTGGAGTAAGTTCTACATCTAATTCACCGCTTAACATTTGGCGTTCAAATTCGGCATTTTCACCAACGTAAGATGCAATCATTTTTTTTACTTGGCGCTTTTGTAATAATAAGCCCAAACCAAAATCATCAACCCCTGCGTTGTTTGAAATGCATGTTAAGCCTGTTACATTTTTGCGAACCAACTCGGCTATTGAATTTTCAGGAATTCCACTTAACCCAAAACCTCCAACCATAATGGTTTGATTATCTTGTACATCGTGTAATGCTTCTTGTGCATTAGCAACCTTTTTATTAATCATAATTTTTTAGATTGTTTGTGGTATAAAAATATAAAAAAAAACGACTTCATAATAGGAAGTCGTTTAAATATTAAAAATCAAATTCTTTTGGCACACTTTCGGTTGGTGTTGCTAAACTATCTTTTTTATCATTACCTGTACTTACTGAATCGTTTGAAACACGTTTCCAACAATCTACTAAAACACTGATGTTTGATGGACGTTCAAAATCTTCGTCGGAAACGTAAAGTGATTTATCAGCATAACATTTCTTCATAAAAATACCCCAAATAGGTAAAGCCATAGTAGCACCTTGCCCATAAACGGTTGATTTAAAATGAGCTGCACGGTCTTCGTTACCAACCCAAACACCTGTAACTAAATTTGGAACCATACCAATAAACCATCCATCGGAATTATTTTGTGTTGTACCAGTTTTACCAGCAATTGGGTTTTTAAATGCATATGGGTATCCAGTCATGGCATGGTAACCTGCACCACCACCACCTGTATAACGCAAACGTCCTCCAGAACCACCTTCGGTAACACCTTCAAGTAATTTTACTATGGCATAAGCAATGTCTTTATTCATTACATCGCGAGTTTCTGGTTTTGATTCGAATAAAACTACACCGTTTTTATCTGTTATTTTATTTATAAATCGTGGTTTTACGTAAACCCCTTGGTTTGCAAAAGTACTATAAGCGGCCACCATATCGCTCACTGTAATCTCAACGGCACCTAATGCAATAGCTGGCGATGCTGGAATATCTGATTTAACACCTAAATCTCGGCATAAATCTATAACTGCTTTTGGTCCTACACGATCCATTAAACGAGCAGTAACGGTGTTTAAAGATTGCGCTAAGGCATATTTCATTGTTACAGAACCATAGTATTTATTGGCTGAGTTTTTTGGCGACCAAGGTTGTAAAATACCATAACGCCCTTTAGGCATTGTAAATGGGCCGTCGTAAATATAATCGCAAGGACTCATTCCAAGTTGATCTATGGCAGTTGCATAAACAAAAGGTTTAAAAGTTGAACCAACTTGGCGTGCACCTTGAGCAACGTGATCATACTGAAAATGTTTATAATCTATACCACCTACCCAAGCTTTAACGTTACCTGTTGTTGGATCCATAGACATCATACCCGATTGTAAAAAGTGTTTGTAATACACAATAGAATCTAAAGGAGTCATTAAGGTGTCCTTCTCGCCTTTCCAAGTAAAAATGGCCATTTTGGTTTTTTTACTGAACGATTTTATAATTTCATCTTCTTCTTTTCCTTGTGCACTCATTTGTCGCCAACGCTCAGAATTACGCATTGCGCGGTCGATTATTTTCTTTGTTTCAGCTTGATTTATTTGTATAAACGGTGCATTTTTATTGCCTTTTTGCTGAATAAAAAACTCTTTTTGAAGGTTAGACAAGTGTTTTTCAACAGCTTCTTCGGCATATTCTTGCATACGTGAATCTATTGTTGTGTAAATACGTAATCCATCGCGGTAAATATCGTAAGTAGATCCATCTTTTTTAGGATTTTCTTTTACCCATTTGCGCATATAATCACGTAAATATTCTCTAAAATAAGTTGCGTAACCTTTAGTATGTGTTTCAGGTGTATAGGTTATTTTTAGTGGTTTATTTTGAAATTTTTCAGTTTGAGAATGATTCAACTTACCATTTTTTTCCATTTGTGCCAATACAACATTTCGTCTGGTTTGGGCACGCTCTGGGTTAAAACGTGGATTGTAACGCGAAGGCGCTTTTAACATACCTACTAAAACTGCTGCTTCATCTACAGTTAAATTTTTAGGTTCTTTGTTAAAATAAATATTTGCTGCTGAACGTATTCCGTACGCATTACTCACAAAATCAACCGTATTTAAGTAATAAGCTATAATTTCGTTTTTAGTATACTGGCGTTCTAATTTTACGGCAATAATCCATTCTTTTACTTTTTGAATTACTCTAAAAAGCTTGTTGCTTGAACCTGAACTACCGTGAAATAAGTTTTTTGCCAACTGTTGTGAAATGGTACTAGCCCCACCGCTAGATCCTGCTGTAAAAATTGCACGCATGGTCCCTTTTGCATCGATACCCGAGTGTGAATAAAAACGTTCATCTTCGGTTGAAACTAAAGCATCTACTAAATGTTCGGGTAGTTCTTCATATTTTACGGGCATACGGTTTTCTAAGTAAAACTTACCTAGTGTTTTACCGTCTGATGAAATGATTTCGGTAGCTACGTTAGATGCTGGATTTTCTAACTCATCAAAACTAGGCATCGCCCCAAAAATACCCCAATTTGCAAAAGCAAATATAAGTACAATAAAGGCAAGGCCTGCGCCAAATAATTTCCAAAATAACCTAAAATATCTTTTATTTGTGGATATTTCTTTTTTATTAGTTTGATCTATTTTTTCCATAATATCTTATGCAAATTATTTTATTTGTAAACCAACATCGGTAATTCCGTTTAAAACAGCATCGCCTTTAACTTGATTAACTTTTCTTAAGGCATGAACAATTTCTACTTTATAAACGCCTTGTTTTTTAAATGTAGTTTTTTCGCGCCATATTAATTTATGTTCTTTTACATTACTAAAGCCACTACCCAACATGGTGCCATCTGCATTTGCCATTTGGTATTGCAAAGTATCAACAATAGCATTACCTGTTGGCGGTATTGTTTTTACAATTACAAACAAATTGCTGTAGGGATACTTATTGTTTGTGCGTATGTTTATATATGCGTTATGTTTTGCAACTGTATCTTTTGAGTTAAATGAAAAAACAGCTGGTTGATTTTTTTTCCAACCATTGCTAAAGGATTGGTATTCGTTAAAAAAATCGGTATTTGTACAACCTATAACCGCAAATATTGTTGATAAAGCTACAACTTTAAAGATATTTCTTTTATTGCTTATTATCATTGGGCTTTTGATTTTGCTTATTTGTATTATTTTTGTTGGGTCTTTTAAAATTCTTTTTTCGTGCTTTATTTTGATTTGTAGCCGCTTGATTATTAACACTTTCCGAATCGACCTTAGGTTTTTCAACTTGGTTATTCGTTTTTGTTGGCTGATTGGTTTTTGTGTTTTTGTTTGGCGCTTTCTCGGTATTTAAAGCCGTATTTTGCTGTGTACGTTGCTGTTGCGTATTGGTATTGGTATTGGTACGTTTAGCACGTGGATTTGTATCGTCTTTAGCTTCGGGTTTTTTCTTGTTGCGTTGCGGACGTTTTTTGCGCTTAGGTTCATCAAAACGCGATAAACTGTCTTCTGCTACAACATTTTGTAAAGATGTAGTAGCTGCTTCTTCAAACACATATTCTTCAACAGCATCAATAGCTTGACCTTTTTTATTTAAAGCAAGCATTTCTTTTACCTGTTCTACTTCAAATTTAAACCAGTTTGCACTGTTAGATGGATATGCAAACCACATTACTTCTTTAAAAATATCAATTTTTTGGCAAACTAATTCGCCGTTTTTAGTGTTGATACGTGTTTCGGTATCGGGCATGCCTTTAAGTGCGTCTAAATATGTATCTAATTCATAATTTAAACAACACTTTAATTTACCACATTGACCTGCTAATTTTTGTGGATTTAACGACAATTGTTGGTAACGTGCTGCAGCTGTATTTACGCTTCTAAAATCGGTTAACCAAGTAGAACAACACAATTCACGACCACATGAACCTATACCGCCCAAGCGAGCTGCTTCTTGACGAAAGCCTACTTGTTTCATTTCGATACGAATACTGAATTCACGTGCAAATTCTTTAATTAATTGTCTAAAGTCAACACGGTCGTTTGCGGTATAATAAAAAGTAGCTTTTGATGCATCGCCTTGAAATTCAATATCAGAAATTTTCATTTCTAACTTTAATTCAATTGCAATTTCACGTGCGCGCACTTTCATAGGCTCTTCTTTATTACGTGCATCGCTCCAAATGTCAATATCTTTTTGGGTTGCTTTGCGGTAAATTTTTAAAGTTTCACCGTATGGATTTACTTTTTTCTTTTTCATTTGTACTTTAACCAATTCACCTGTTAAAGTTACAACGCCAATATCGTGCCCTGGGCTAGCTTCTGTAGCAACTACATCGCCTATTTGTAAGGAAAGTTTTTCGGTATTTTTATAAAAATCTTTTCTACCGTTTTTAAAACGAACTTCTACTACATCAAAAGGTTCAAATCCTGATGGGTAATGCATGTTAGACAACCAGTCAAAAACACTTAGTTTGTTACAACTATCGGTTCCACAAGAACCATTACTACCGCAGCCTTTTGGTATGCCAGAATCGTTTGTTTTGGTAGAACAATTAGTACATGCCATATATATAGAACAACTTGCGTTGTTGGTTTTAATTAATAAAAATTTGTGTAAAGATACTAATTTTAGTGGTGTATCATACGCTCTTAACGTTTTATAAAGTTAAGAGCTAACTAAGTTATTGAAAAAAAAATTGCTACAAAATTAATTTACAATAAGTTTTAAAAACAAAGGCTGCCCATTTGGGCAGCCTTAATTCTTAATTTTGTTCTTTTATTAGGTATATGTAAACTGGAAAGTGGTCGCTAAAACCTGGTTCTCCGCTTAACTGATTTCGTAATGGATAGCCTTTGTACTGCCCCGATTTTTGAGTTAAAAATGGTTTGTTAAAAATACCTGTTTTCCAATATCTGTATGATGAATATTCTTTGCTTAGTAAAGGTTCACTAATAATTATTTGATCGAAAATATCCCAAGCATCGCGGTAAGCTATTGTACCGTGACCTTCTTTATACAATTGGTACATTGGGTTAAACACATCGCCTTTTTCAACATCGTCTTTTTTACCTTTAGCGTTCAACACTTCTTTTACCGATTTGTTATACGGTCCATCGTTTAAATCGCCCATAGTAAAAATTTTGGCGTTTGGGTTGATTTGTTGTAACGAATCGATTATTTTTTTGTTTAAAGCTGCAGCGGCTTCGCGGTTTGGACTACTTTTCTTTTCACCGCCTGAGCGTGATGGCCAGTGGTTTACTATAAAATGCATCTCTTCGCCATCAAACAAGCCTGAAACTAACAATTGATCACGTGTATAAATACGCTTGCCTTTTCCGTTGTTACTATCTTTATCTTGTGTTTTATCGTAAATATATAAAGGTATATTTTTTGAACTAGTAGGTTTAAAATGTTTTGTTTGGTATAACAAACCTACATCAATACCCCTGCGATCAGGCGAATTATAGTGTACAATACCGTAAGCTGCACTTTTTAATTTAGGCATATTTACTAAATCTTCTAACACCTTTTTGTTTTCTAATTCGCAAACACCTAGAATGGTAGGCATATTAGGGTTTTCGTCTGTACCTAACTCTGATATAGCTCTACTTAAATTTTCTAATTTTTGGTTGTATTTTCTTCCATCCCAATTTCTTTCCCCATTTGGCGTCCATTCTTCATCGTAAATACTTTCATCGCGAATGGTATCAAACAAGTTTTCTAAATTATAAAATGCAACCGTGTGTATTGCATATGATTTTTTTTGTGGTTGTGCACAACCTACGGCTCCTAACAAGGTGGTTAATAGTACAATTCTAAATTTTATGCCCATATTAATTAAATATAAAGTTTTCAACAAACAATGGCACAAAATTAATTAATATTTATAAAATAACTACATTTGCAGGGAGTTAAGTTTAGATTAAGCTTACAAAATTTTCAAACAGGTTATTTTTAGTTTTTATGAAAAAATTACTCTTTAGCACTTTTTTAGTGTTAATTACCCTAACAACTTGGGCACAAAGTAAAGCGTTACGCGGGGTGGTTGTTGATGCAAAAACACAGCAACCCTTGTTAAATGTAACTGCAAATTTATCTAACACAAATTTATCGGCAACAACAAATGCGCAAGGTGAATTTGAAATTTTAAACCCTACCACAGGTAATCAGGTACTGTTTATTAACTTTACGGGGTATATTCAAAAGCAATTTATTTTGGATATTCCTACCGATAATGATGTAGATTTAGGTACTATTTACTTGGAAGAAGATGTTACATCTGAACAACAATTAAGTTTAATTACCCTTACCGAAAATGATTTGGGTGATGACAATTCTGGTTCTGAAACTACTTCGGGCTTACTTCAAGCATCGCGCGATCCTTTTCGCCAAGCAGCTGCTTTTAACTGGGGGCAGGCACGCTTTAGAATTAGAGGTTTAGATAACGAATATGGAAATATCTTTATTAATGGTATTTCTATGAACAAAATTGTAGACGGGCGTCCGCAGTTTTCTAACTGGGGCGGTTTAAACGATGCTACCCGTAATCAAGAATTCATTAACGGTTCTATGCCTAGCGATTATGCTTTTGGAGGTATTTTAGGGGTACAAGCTATTAACACGCGCGCTTCGTTCATTCGTACAGGAACAAGAGTTTCGTTATCAGGTGCTAATACCAATTACAGCGGCCGTGGAATGATAACTTACGGTTCGGGTATGACTAAGAATGGTTGGGCATATGCAGCGTCGGCTTCATATCGTTTAGCAAAAGAAGGCTTTTTTGATGGAACAGATTACGATGCTAAATCGTTTTTCTTAGCTGTTGAAAAAAGAATTAACAACAACCACAGCTTAAACTTATCGGCTATTTACGCACAAAACAGTCGCGGTAAAAACGGCCCTAATACACAAGAGGTTATTGACTTAATGGGTTACAAATACAACTCATACTGGGGTTGGCAAAATGGCAAAAAACGCAATTCACGTGATAAAGATGTTGAAGAACCGTTGTTTATTTTAAGTCATTATTGGAACATCAGCGAAAAATCTACTTTAAATACTAACGTATCGTATCAATTTGGAAAAATTTCTAATAGCCGCTTAGATTATAACGGCGCAAATAATCCAGATCCTACATACTACAAAAATTTACCAAGTTACTATTTAAACTTACACGACACATCGGGCAGCGTACCCGTTTGGACACCAGATTTTGCTAAAGCTGAACAAAACAGAAACGATTTCTTAGCTAATTCGCAAATAAACTGGGATCGTTTATACCAACAAAACATTATGTTAGGCAAATCGGTTAATGCTTTATATGCCGATGTTACTCAAGACAACCAATTAACTGCAAATACTTTATTTAATACACAAATTTCTAATAAAGTTGGCTTTAATGCAGGTTTAACTTATCGCAAATTAAGATCAGAAAACTACCAAGAAATGATTGATTTATTAGGCGGACAGTATTTAGAAGATCGCGATTTATTTTTAAGTTCTGAATTTGCCGATTCTGATGTGAACAACCCTAACCGTAAAGTTTACCAAGGCGATAAATACGGATACAACTATATTATGCACGCAAATGTGGTTGATTTATTTACACAGTTTCAATTTAACTTTGGCAAATTAGATTTTTATTTATCACAAAATGCTTCGTACACCGATTATCAACGCGAAGGTTTGTATAAAAATGCTTTATATGCCGATTCTTCATACGGTAAAGGCAGCAAAATATCTTTTGAAAACTTTGGTTTTAAAGGTGGGGCAACTTATAAATTAACAGGTCAACACATATTTAACTTTAATGCAAGTTACTATACACAAGCACCTTCAATTCGTAACAGCTATACAAATATTAGAATTAGCGACGGTAAAATTAACAACTTAGACAACGAAAAAGTTTTTGGTACCGATATTAACTATATTATACGTACACCAAAAGTAAAAGGTAGAATTGGCGCTTATTTTAACGATATTAAAGATGCTACAAGAACATCGTTCTTCTTTGCAGACGGTATTGATTTAGAATTAGACGACGCAACTAGCAGTGATTTTGTTGCAGAAATTACTCGCGGTATCAACAAACAAAGCATGGGTGTAGAATTAGGTGCTGAATACCAAGCTACAAAAACCATTAAAGTAACTGCAGCTGCAAACTATGGGCAAACAATTTTCTCTGACAACGCTAATGTTTATTTAAATGTTGACGGAAGACGTGAAAGTGGTTTAAACCCACTAATTAACTATGGCACCAGCTACATTAAAAACTATCGCGGAGGTGGATCGCCACAACAAGCATATTCAATTGGTGTTGAATACCGCGATCCAAAATATTGGTGGATTGGTGCAAACGCAAACTTTTTAACTGATATTTATTTAGATGTATCGCCTTTATTAAGAACAAACAATTTCTTTGCAGAACCAGGTCAAGGTGGTGCAGCGTTTAACGAAATTGATACCAACGTAGCAAAACGTTTATTAAAACAAGAAAAATTAGACGATATTTTCTTAGTAAACCTACAAGGTGGTAAATCGTGGAGAATTAATGGTAAAACATTTGGCTTCTTTGCATCGGTTAACAACGTATTAGGTTTAGAATACAAAACAGGTGGTTTTGAACAAGCACGTAACGCAAATTACCGCGAATTATTAATGGATCAAGCAAGTGGTACACGTACCTTTGGCCCTAAATATTTCTACGGCTTTGGCAGAACTTATTTCTTAAATTTATACATGAACTTTTAATTGAAAAGTGATATGAAAAAATTATTATACATATTCCCAATAGCTGTAATAGCATTAACAAGTTTATTTACAGCTTGTTCACCAGAAAACGAACAGGAATTACCTCAATACAGCCCATCAATTTTTTTCGATGATTTTGAATGGTTTACACAAGGTAACACAGAAGCTAACACATGGACAAACGATGTTGTTAAAGGAACAAAACCTTGGAAATTTGAAACACGTAGTAATAACAGTTACCTATACTTTTCGGGCTATGCTTCGGGTGGTGCTGTTAAAGATGTTGAAAATGAATCGTGGATTATTTCTAAAGCATTTAATATTGATCAAGCAAATTTAAAACGCCTTACTTTTATTTCAACGCAAGGATACGTAACCGATGTTACTAAAAACGATTTAGAATTATACGTTATTCATAACATCACCGAAACTTCTGCCGATAGTGTTAAACTTAATTTTAACAAACCTATTGTTGGTGGATCTAACTTTAAATGGGTAAACTCGGGCATTGTTAGTTTAGCTGACTTTAAAGGGAATATAAAAATTGCTTTTAGAGCAACAGGTAGCGGTACCGATACTAGTGCTGATGGAACTTATGAAGTGGATAATATTAAAGTGTTTTAATCTATGAAAACTATAAAATTTACATTTGCAGTTTTAGCTATTACTGCATTATTAACAACAACAAGCTGTGCAAACAGCGACGATTATGATACTCCGCAAATTGAATATCATAAAGCAGAAGCTACTATTACTTTAGATGAATTATACTCTAAAGCAAATACAACTTTACAAAAATACACCGAAGATGATATCTTAGAAGCTTACGTTTCATCTTCTGACGAAGGAGGTACATTTTACAAATCAGTATCGCTACAAAACCGCGAAGGTACTAAAGGCTTTTCAATTTCGGTTGATATGTACAATATAAGTAACGACATGGCGCCTGGCCGCAAAGTGTATATCTACCTAAAAGATATGTACTTTACTATTGCTCACGGTTCATTAGTTTTAGGCGATATTTATGAAGAAACCAGCGTAGGTAGAATGCGTCCGCAAGACTTTTACAAAAAAGTATTCCCTTCTGCTGATGTTGTTGCCGAAGAAGATTTAATGAAAACCATTACACTTGCCGATTTAAAAAACGACAATTACATTAACACCTTGGTGGAAATTAATCAAGTACAGTTTGACGATAACGCAATTGGTAAAACTTTTTACGATCCAACCAATGTTTTAGGTGGCGCAACTAACCACATGATTGTTGATGCAACCGGTAACATGATTTTTAGAACTAGTGAATTTGCAAAATTTGCAAAAAATGTTGTGCCAGAAAACAACGGTAAAATTCGTGGAGTATTAACAAAATACAACAGTGACTACCAATTTATGGTACGCACTTACAACGATATTAAACTTACAAACCAACGCATCCGCGAAGCAACTGCAATTGGCGGTGAAAGCATGATGTTCACTACTACTGTTAACGAAAACTTTGAAAGTTTTGCAACAGCATCTACATCTAGCTCATTCCCTCAATACGGTAACGATTATGCTTTAGGTGGAAGATATTGGGCAGTTAAATCGTTCCAAAACAATAAATACATTCAGTTAACTGCTTTTGGTAACCAAGCAGCTACAACAAAAAGTTATTTTATTGTTCCGGTTCAATTTAATGGCAACAATACGTTATCGTTTGAAACAAAAGACGGATATTACAATGGCGAAGTTTTAAATGTGTATTATGTACCTGCAGCTAATTTCACTTATGGTGATTACATAAGTACTGCTGGTTTCACAAACATTACATCGCAGTTTACGTATTCAAGCGGAACAACAACGGGTTATGCAGCTAACTTTACACCAAGTGGCAGTTACCAATTCCCAAGTAGTGTAACTGGTAACGGATATATTATTTTTGAATATTCAGGAAACACATCGGTTACTACAACCATGCAAATTGATAATATAATGTTTCAATAATAGTAGTTTAAATATTTCAAAATGCGCCTTCTTTTTTAGAAGGCGTTTTTGTTTTTATCAAAAGCAAACAATATCTTTAAAAACAAACATAGGCATTATGAAAATTTGTAAAGCAAATCCCGAACAATTAAACAGCATTATGCAAGTTATTGATGATGCACGAAACATTATGCGCACCAATGGCAACTTTATCCAATGGATTAACGGTTATCCGTCGTCAGAAGTTATCATGAATGATATCAACCAAAACATAGGCTACATTTGTTTGAAAGATAGCGAAATTGTAGGTTACTTCTCATTTTTAAAAGGCGATAATCCAGAACCTACATACAATATCATTGACAACGGAAAATGGTTAAATAACGAACCTTATGGTGTAATTCACAGACTAGCATCAAACGGAAAAACAAAAGGTATTGCCAAAGCTTGTTTTGATTTTTGCTTTAGTCAAATTAATAACATACGGGTTGATACCAATAACAATAACCTACCTATGCAAAACTTTTTTAAAAAGAATGGCTTTACGTATTGTGGTGTTATTTATGTAGCAGATGGTACACCTAGAGATGCTTTTCAAAAGCTTAATGAGATTTAATACAAACAGTACTATTTGTAACATTTGTTACAATACCTAAAAAACATTTTTCGTTATCTTTAATAAACTTTAATTCTAAAGAACCAATGAAAAAAATTGTAGCCCTTTTTCTATTAATCTCAACTTTGGGATGGGCACAAACTAGTACTTTTTCTCAAAAATTAGAAAAAGCAAAAACCGAACACAAAACTGTTTTACTTTACTTTTCTGGATCAGATTGGTGTGCACCATGTATAAAATTTAAAAAATTCATGGTTAACTCAAACGAGTTTCAAACATTTGCCGCTAAGAATTTAATTGTTTACAATGCCGATTTTCCAAGAAAATCAAAAAATAAACTATCTAAAGATATTGAAAAAGAAAACGATGCTTTAGCAGAAAAATACAATTCTAAAGGAATCTTCCCTCTAATCCTACAAATTGACACAAACGGAAAGGTTTTAAAAAAATGGGAAGGTTATCCTAAAGAAGGTCTTTCGCAATTTATTGAAAAACTTAAAAAATAATGCTTTTTAAAAAAAATCAAAAATTGATGGGAAATCAATTTGAGATTACTGTTGTATGCACCAATGAACAATTGGGCGAACAAGTTGTGAACAAAGCAATTGAAGAAATTAAGCGCATTGAAAACCTGTTAACTACTTTTTCTACAAAAAGTATAACGTATGAAATAAATGAAAATGCAGGCATAAAACCCGTAAAAGTTACCCAAGAAGTTTTTGATTTAATTTGTAGATGCCAAATGATTTCTAAAATTACTCAAGGCGCTTTTGATATTACCTATGGCAGTATTGATAAACGCTTTTGGAATTTTGATTTACAAATGACTCAATTACCCAATGCAGTTGAAGCTAAAAAAGCAGTAGCACTAATTAACTATAACAACATAATACTTAATGCTGAACAAAATACCATTTTTTTAAAAAACAAAGGTATGCGAATAGGTTTTGGCGGTATTGGTAAAGGATACGCTGCCGAAAAAGCTAAAAACATACTTATTGAAAACGGAATAACCAGTGGAATTGTTAATGCTGCGGGCGATTTAACTACTTGGGGAATGCAAGAAAACGGAAAGCCTTGGACCATTGGCATTGCAGATCCTAATAAAAAAGAAACCTTGTTTTCATCGTTTCAAATCACCAATACATCTGTTGCTACATCGGGCAATTATGAAAAATTTGTAGTTATAAATGGCAAAAAATATTCGCACACAATTAACCCTAAAACCGGTTTTCCTATTGAAGGTATAAAAAGTGTTACCATTATTGCCGAAAATGCAGAAATTGCCGATGCACTTGCAACACCTGTTACTATTTTAGGTGTTGATGTAGGTTTAGATTTTATTAATCAACTACCTAATATTGGCTGTATTATAATTAACGATTTTGATGAAATTTATCATTCTAAAAACATTAATCTTTCGTAAAATGAAAAAAATTGTACTGGCTTGTTGTTTAATTGCTTTTGCAAGTTGTGCCGAAGTAAAAGAATATCAAAAAGCCAAAATAAACGATTCTGATATGGAACTTGCCGCAAGAAAATCAGAAAAATTCGAAAATACTTTTATGTTGTACCGCGAAGCTAGTTCAGGTGCAAATGGCGGTAAAACAGGCGGTGGCTGTGGTTGTAATTAATAAAAATTAGTATGAAAAAGCATTTTATTACAGCCGCTTTTATTGGCTTGATTTTGGGAAATACAACACATGCACAAGAAATTGAAAACGATAGCGCTGCTTACAAAAAAACGAAACTGAAAATTGAAGAAGTAAATTTTATATCGAGCTACTATTCGCAAAACGGAAACAATTCTGCTGTTACAGGTGGCATTGGAACTGAAAAATTAACCGATATTGCTACTAATTTTGATATAAAGTTAGCACGAACCGATAAAAAAAACCGCAAACAAAAGTTTGCTTTTGAATTGGGTATTGACACTTATACGTCGGCATCGTCTGATAAAATTGATCCAAATACGGTTTCATCGGCTTCGTATCAGGATGTTCGCGTGTATCCTTCTCTTAATTTTAGCTCAGAAAACGAAGAAAAACAACAAATTTTTGCTGCAGGTGTTTCTACATCAGCAGAATTTGACTATTTCTCTGTGGGAACAAATGTTGGCTACACAAAATATTCAGCAAATAAAAATACCGAATTCAATGTAAAAGCAATGGCCTTTTTTGATACGTGGAAAGTTATTTTACCAGTAGAACTGCGCAACAATCCCGATCCAAATTACAAACAAGGCGACAGCAAACCACGAACATCATACAATTTAGGTTTTACGTTATCGCAAGTTGTTAATCGCAATTTTCAAATGGCATTTTTGTTAGATTTTGGCTATCAAGAAGGGTTACTTGCTACAAAGTTTAATCGCGTTTATTTTAATGACAGCAGTGTAAAATCTGAAAACTTACCTAACAAGCGCTTTAAAATACCTGTTGGTGTACGTGCTAATTATTTTTTGGGCGACCAATTTGTTTTACGTAGTTTTTATAGATATTATTGGGACGATTGGAATATAACTTCGCATACTTTTAGTTTAGAACCTACTTTAAAATTAAGTGCGTTTTCATCGTTAACCGTTCCGTACAGGTATTATACCCAAACCGCTACCAATTATTTTAAACCTACGTATCAACACCAAATAACCGATGACTTTTTTACAAGTGATTATGATTTATCGGCATTTAGCAGCAATATGATTGGTTTAGGATTTAAAAAAGTAGACGCAAACAACGGTTTGTTTCATATAAAGCAAATAAATAGCTTTGAAGTACGTTATGGCTATTATAGTAGAAACAACGGCTTAAATTCGCATATTATTACCTTAGCTGTAAAATTTAAATAAATAATAAAAGGTGGCTGTCCGAAAAGGTAAAGGAGTCGCCTGAGAATTGAATATTCAAACACCTCTCATTGGCGAGGGTACAAGTAAAAGTGATAAAAGCAAAAAGAGGCTGTCCGAAAAGGTCAGCCTCTTTTTATTACATTTTTATTACTCTTCAACGCTATTCTTCATTGCCATAAGTAACGCATATGCACCTTTACCTACATATTGTTTAGAAGTATCAATTGGAGATACGATCTCTACTATATTATTTGTACTTACACCAATTTTAACTGATTGCTTTTTAAAAGTGTTTTTACCAACGTTTTCATATATATAATTTTGCTCTTCAAATTGAACTACAGCTTCTTTAGGCAAAACAACACTTGCAACTGAATTATATGTAAGATTAATGTTAAAATACATATTTGTGGCAATATGTAAATTATTTGTATTAGCAATTTTTGCTAAAATATCAACCGTTCCATCTCCGTTTACATGTTGTGAAATAGCCATAATCTTTGCTTTAACTTTTTTATTAGGCATTTGGTTTGTAAAAGCCTCAATTTCTTGACCAACACGAATATAGGGCAAATTATTTTCAAATGCTTTAATATTTAACATAGGAGTACCAGATTGAATGATATCTATAATAGTTTGTGAGCTAGAAACATATTGTCCCCTATTTACAAAAACTTCGTTTACAACACCTGAAACGGGAGATAGAATTGATAAGCCACTATGAATATTGTTTACAGAAACATTTGAAGGAGACATTTTTATTAATTTTAATTTTTCTTCCAATGCTCGTTTTTTTATTTGTAATAAATTTAATTCTACTTTAGCTTCTTCTAAAACCTTTATACTTACCGCCTGTGAATCATAGAGTTCCCTTTGGCGCGCATAATTAGCATTTGCTTTAATAAGTGAAACTTTAGTTGTTAAATAATCTTCTTGTAATTGCACAAACGATGGATCTTCTATTACAGCTAAAAGTTGTCCTTTTTTTACAGTTGTTCCTGGCAATACGTTTATTGATTTTACAAAACCACCCATCATACTTAAAACAGAAACTTTATCTTGTGGAGTCACTTCGGTCCTTGCATTTAATTGCATTGTTAAGGGTAAATTTTCTTTAGAAACTCTTACCAATTCTAAATTAATAGTATTTAATTGTGCGTTGGTTAACGTTATTACATTAGGATTTACCTTTTCGGTTTTTAAAACCTGTTCTTTTTTTGAATTACACGCAGCTAATGTTAATAAGCTTAACGCAATTAGGATATATTTTTTCATGATTAATTAGCTAAATAGTTTAATGAAACCGCTTTAATATTTCGTGTAAATAATTGTTCAGCAAATTGATTTTTTAAATCAAAAATCTGGTCGTTTAATAAAACCCAATCTAAAAAATTTATTTCACCAGATAATAATTGTACTTGAATTACTTTTCGTAAAACAATAGTTTCAGGTATTTGCTTGGTTTGATAAGACATTAAAATAGTTTCATACGCGTTTAATTCGGTCTGTAATTGCTTGGTACGTTGCTCTAAACTGTTTTTTTGTAACTGCAATTTATTTTCTTCCATCTTTACCTTAATTTTTGCTGCATTAATGCTAGCATTTAAACTTTTTTGAAAAATTGGAATAGATAAACCAATCATCACTGATTGGAAACGATTGGAACTTATTTCACGAAAACTTTGATTGTAATAACCAAATGTTAATTCGGGTAATTTTTTTGTTCTTTCAACTTGTAATTGTAACTCTGAAATTTTTATGAATTCTTCTTGACTTTTTAATAAAACATGCGAAGTAGATTGTGTTAATAAAGGAATTTTATACCCTATTCCATTGGTTTCTAAATCAAATAATTCTGGAATTTGGGCAAGATTCTGTAACGAAATTTTGATTTGTTGCAACTGTGATTCTAAAACATTTTGGTTGTTTAAAATTTTATGATATCGCAAGTTAGCTGTTGATAACTCACTGCGATTACTTACCCCTTTTTCAAAACGCAATTCTGACTTTGTAAGAAAATCGTGATAAACATCTAAATTTTCTTTATTAATAACTATTTTATGTTGTATGTACAAATATTCTGCATACAACATTGCTAATTGTTGTTCTAAATCTTTTTCCGAAACTTTTTCTTGTGATTGCGCCCATTGAATCATTTGAATATTAAGTTGCTTTTGTTTTATATAAAATGTTGGAAAAAGTAAATGTTGTTCTACACTTATTTTTTCATCAAACAAATTGGTATTTAAATTACCTAACTCTGCCGAAATATTTATAGGCTGAATACTTAATTGCGATTTAAGATTGTTTTGGTAAAATAAAGTTTCTAATTTAGATTGTTTTATCGCTAAATTATTTTTTAAAGCAATTTCTAACAATTGGTTATATGTATAAGATTTTTGAGCAAAAGTTTGAGGGGCAAAACTTAAAAAAACAAAAAGTAAGATACTTTTTACTATGTTTAATTTTCTTTTTTTGTTTATCATTAAAATAGATTTAACTGAAATATTTTCAAATAAAATATATAAAATAGGTAATACAAATAAAGTTAAAAAAGTTGCAATCATTAAACCACCAATAACCACAGTAGCCAAAGGTCGTTGTACTTCAGCTCCTGAACCATTACTTAACGCCATTGGTAAAAATCCTAACGAAGCAACAAAAGCCGTCATTAAAACAGGGCGTAAGCGTGTTTTTGTTCCTAATAAAACTAAACGTGTAGTATTAGTAATGCCTTGTTCTTTTAATCGGTTGTATTCAGAAACCAATACAATTCCATTTAAAACTGCTACACCAAACAATGCAATAAAGCCTACGCCAGCACTTATACTAAAAGGCATATCTCTTAAAACTAAAAAATATACTCCACCAATTGATGATAGTGGAATAGCTGTATAAATAAGTAAACTGTATTTAAGTGATTTAAACGCAAAATACAACATTAAAAATATTAATACCAATGCAATAGGTACTGCAATACCTAAACGCTCTTTAGCCTGATTTAAATTTTCAAAAGCACCTCCATAAGTAGTAAAATATCCTGTAGGTAATTTTATTTCTGCTTCTACTTTATTTTGCAGCTCTTCTACTACGGTTTGTACATCTTTATCTTTTACATTAAAGCCAACAATAATTCTACGTTTTGCATTTTCGCGTTGAACTTGGTTTGGGGTATTTTTAAAAGACACGTCGGCAATTTGGTGTAACGGTATTTGCACACCATTTGGTGTTGGTATTAGTAAATTTTTAATGTCTTCAATTGTAGACCTGCTTTTTTCATCTAAACGAACTGTTAATTCAAAACGCCGTTCGCCTTCAAATACACTTCCAGTTGATTGTCCTGCAAAAGACATGTTTATGATACGATTTGCTTCTCCAATAGACATTCCGTATTGCGTTAACATAGCTCTGTTGAATGTTATAACCACTTGTGGGATTCCCTTAATAGGTTCTATATATAAATCTTGAACTCCCTCTACTTTTTGAATAACATTTCCTAATTTTTGAGCATAAAAAGTTAAACTATCTAAATTTTCTCCAAATATTTTCACTACAACATCTTGTCTAGCTCCCGTCATTAATTCATTAAAACGCATTTGAACAGGATATTGAAAACTAGTAGATAATCCTGGAATTTCTGAAATTGCAACACTCATTTTTTCTGCTAATTCAGGAAATGTTTTAGCAGATGTCCACTCGCTTTTTGGTTTTAATACAATTATCATGTCTCCTGCATCCATTGGCATAGGGTCGGTAGGTATTTCTCCACTACCTATTTTAGTTACCACTTTTTCAACTTCTGAAAAGCGTTTTTTTAATATGCCTGCAGCTTTAGAAGTATAATCAATAGTTGTTGAAATATTACTTCCCGGTAAAACTCTGGTTTCTAAAGCAAAATCACCCTCTTCTAATGAAGGAATGAACTCACCGCCTAAACGGCTCATTAAAAACATTGCTAATACAAACAACCCTAAAACTATTCCTAAAATAATTTTACGTGCTTTGATAGCTTTAATTAATAATTGATGGTGTTTTTGCTCTACTTTAAACATTACCCTATCAGATAGATTTGGTTTTGTTTTTTTATTTTTACTTAAGAACAATGAAGTCATCATTGGAACATAGGTTAAAGACATGATAAAAGCTCCTATTAAAGCAAAAGCTACAGTTTGCGCCATAGGTTTAAACATTTTACCTTCAATACCTTCTAACGAAAAAATAGGTAGATAAACAATTAAAATAATAATTTGTCCAAACACTGCAGAGTTAACCATTTTTTTTGCTGCATTACCTACAGTAGTGTTCATATCTTCGGTTGACAAGCGTAGTTTATTTCCAAAACGGTTTGTAAACAATAGTTGATGCATTGCTGCTTCTACAATAATAACAGCTCCATCTACAATTAAGCCAAAATCTAATGCTCCTAAACTCATTAAATTACCGCCTATCCCAAATATGTTCATCATAATTATAGCAAATAAAAGCGATAATGGAATTACAGAGGCTACAATTAAACCCGCACGGAAATTCCCTAAAAATAATACTAACACAAAAACAACAATTAAAGCCCCTTCTAATAGATTTACTTCAACTGTGTGAATTGTGTTATCTACCATTTTTTTTCGGTCTAAAAAAGGTTCAATTACAACCCCTTCAGGTAACATTTTTTTTATTTCTTCTATGCGATTTTTTACCCTTACAACTACTTCATTACTATTTTCACCTTTAAGCATCATTACAACAGCTCCTGATACTTCCCCTTGATCGTTATATGTCATTGCTCCATAACGGGTAGCATTACCAATGCGAACCTCTGCAACATCTTTTAATAATAAAGGTATTCCGCCATTAAAACGCTTCACTGCAATATTTTGAATGTCTTCTATAGAACCAATCAATCCATCTGAGCGGATAAACATAGATGTTGGTCCATTTTCAATATATGCACCACCTGTATTTTGATTATTTTGTTCCAAAGCATTAAACAAATCGTTAATTGTTAAATTAAAAGATTGTAAACGCTGTGGGTTAATTGTAATTTCGTACTGTTTTAATTTACCTCCAAAACTACTTACATCGGCTACACCAGGAACGCTTAAAAGTTGTTGTCTTACGATCCAATCTTGAATAGTTCGCAATTCTGTTACATCGTACTGTTTTTCATACCCTTCTTTTGGCTTAACAACATATTGATAAATTTCGCCTAATCCGGTAGAAATAGGTCCTAGTTGGGGTTTACCAATATTTTCTGGTATTTGATTGCTTATTTGTAGCAAACGTTCACTTACTTGTTGTCGTGCCCAATACAAATCGGTAGCATCGTTAAAAACAATAGTGACTAGTGATAATCCAAAACGAGAAAAACTTCTTAACTCTTTAATACCAGCAATGTTTGCTGTTGCTTGTTCTATTGGAAAAGTAACTAATCGTTCAATATCTTCTGCACCAAAAGAGGGTGCCACGGTAATAACTTGAACCTGATTTGAAGTTATATCAGGCTGTGCATCTATTGGCAATTTTTTAACTTCGAACACTCCAAAAATAATAAGTGCTAAAGTAAATAAGCCAATGATGAATTTATTCTTGATTGAAAAATCAATAATTTTATTTAACATAATTATAAAAATTAAATACAACATTAACTATATCAACTTTTGATATAGTGCTTATATTTTAATTAAAAAAATTATGCTATTTTAGGCGGCTGCCAAATTGAGTTTAAATACGAAGATATTAAAATTTGATTTCTGCATAAAATACCAGAAATTCTAGTATATAATGGAGTACTATTTTGTTTTACCGAAAATTTAAAATTAGAAATATAGCAAAAATCTAAATGGGTACGGTCAGCACTCATAAATGGTAATTTCTTATCAGTTTGCCAATCATCATCTATTTCATGACCTCCATAATGATGTACTATAAATGATTTTAATTGTTCAAAATTAATTGAATTATGGCTATATTCTAAATAATGGCTAAAAAACAATGGCAACTTATACAACTGCGAAAATTGCGTTGTAGAACATAGTTGTATAAAAGTAACCCCTATTATTAACCATTTTTTCATTAATACAAATCTAAATAATTATAACAACTTTCCATTGTAAAATTAAAAAATAAATCAAAACAAAAATCTTAATTTTTAGATTTAATACAAGATTAAAAAATAACAATTGAATAGTATACAACTCATACAAAAATAAATTAATCAATTTATGTAATTCGGTAACGGTTAGTAAACCTTTTCGCTACAAAGCAAACACAACTGTTCTTTATTCGAAATAAATTCTGAACTCCATTCTTGTTTTTTACAAGGTTTAGGAACTGTTATTTTGATTGATTTCATAAAAAAAACCTTTATCAACTAAGATAAAGGTTTTTAAAATATGTTTCAAAAAAACGTGTTAATTATTCAATGCTTCGGCACCACCAACGATTTCTAAGATTTCGTTTGTAATAGCAGCCTGACGTGCTTTGTTATACGTTAATTTTAATTGATCGCGTAAATCTTTCGCATTATCGGTTGCTTTGTGCATAGCCGTCATACGTGCACCGTGCTCAGCTGCGTTAGAATCTAACACTGCTTTGTACAACTGCGTTTTTAACGATGTAGGAATTAAATTTAAAATGATTTCTTCTTTAGAAGGCTCATAAAGATAATCTACTGTAGCGTTTGATTCTGTTTCAATAGGTTTTAACGGTAAAAACTGTTCAGTTAAAACAATTTGTGTAGCCGCATTTTTAAATTGGTTATACACCAATTCTACTCTATCATAAGCACCATCAATAAACGCATCCATAATTTGTTGTGCAACCGCTTCTACATTAACAAAAGTTAAAGCATCAAACAAATCACTACGGTTAGCAAAAACAGTTTCGGTTTTTCCTACTAAATCAAAACCTTTTTTACCAATTGTTAAAACATCAACTTGCTGACCTGCGTAGGTTTTATCAATTAAATTACGTGTAGCTTTAATAACGTTTGCATTAAAAGCACCACATAAACCACGGTTTGATGTAATTACAACTAATAAAACTTTGTTTACTTCGCGTTGTTCAGCGTATACACCTGCAGCATCGCCTTCAAGTGTTGCACTGATGTTTTGAATTAATTCGGTTAATTTTTCTGCATACGGACGCATAGCTGTAATTGCATCTTGCGCCTTTTTTAATTTTGCAGCAGAAACCATCTTCATTGCAGAAGTAATCTGCATGGTTGATGATACCGAATTGATTCTGTTACGTATTTCTTTTAAGTTTGCCATTTTAATTGAATTAAGACAAAAGCATTAAGTATCAAGACATCTATCATCTTAATACTTAATACTCAAAACTTTTTATTAGTATTTAGAAGAAACTTCTTTTGCAACTTTTTCTAAAGTAGCAGTAGCTTCGTCTGATAAATTACCTGCTTTTAACGCATTTAATGTATCACGGTGAGATAAGTTTAAAACTTGTAAGAATTCTTTTTCAAATTCTTTCACCTTTTCTACAGGTACATTACGTAATAAGTTTTTAGAACCTGCATAAATAATAGCAACTTGGTCTTCAACTGTATACGGATCGTTAACTGTTTGTTTTAAGATTTCAACGTTACGTTTACCTTTTTCAATAACGTTCATTGTAGCTGCATCTAAATCAGAACCAAACTTAGCGAAAGCTTCTAACTCACGGAATTGTGCTTGGTCTAATTTTAATGTACCAGCAACCTTTTTCATTGATTTAATTTGTGCATTACCACCAACACGTGATACCGAAATACCTACGTTAATTGCCGGACGAACACCTGAGTTGAACAAGTCAGACTCTAAGAAGATTTGTCCGTCTGTAATAGAAATTACGTTTGTTGGGATATATGCAGAAACGTCACCAGCTTGTGTTTCGATAATTGGTAAAGCAGTTAATGAACCACCACCTTTAACAATTGGTTTTAACGATTCTGGTAAATCGTTCATGTTTTTAGCGATTTCATCGTCAGAAATTACTTTTGCCGCACGCTCTAATAAACGAGAGTGAAGATAGAAAACGTCACCTGGATAAGCCTCACGACCTGGTGGACGACGTAAAATTAACGACATTTCACGGTAAGCTACTGCTTGTTTAGATAAATCATCATAAACAATTAAAGCAGGACGACCTGTATCGCGGAAATACTCACCAATTGCAGCACCTGCCATTGGAGCATATACTTGCATTGGTGCAGGGTCAGAAGCATTTGCAGCAACTATGATTGAATAAGCCATTGCACCTTTTTCCTCTAACGTTTTAGCAATATTTGCTACCGTTGAAGCTTTTTGCCCAACTGCAACATATATACAGAATACTGGTTTACCAGCATCATAAAATTCTTTTTGATTTAAGATGGTATCGATACAAACTGTTGTTTTACCAGTTTGACGGTCACCAATAACCAACTCACGTTGCCCACGACCAACTGGAATCATTGCATCGATAGCTTTGATACCTGTTTGCATTGGCTCGGTAACTGGCTGACGGAAAACTACCCCTGGTGCTTTACGCTCAATAGGCATTTCGTATAAATCACCAGCTATTGGTCCTTTACCATCAATTGGGTTACCTAATGTGTCAACCACACGACCTAACATACCTTCACCTACTTTGATAGATGCGATACGACCTGTTCTTTTAACGATAGATCCTTCGCTAACACCTGTAGATGGGCCAAATAAAACAACCCCTACGTTATCTTCTTCTAAGTTTTGAACCATTGCTTCTAATCCGTTTTCGAATTGAACCAACTCACCATATTGTGCGTTAGCTAATCCGTGTACGCGTGCAATACCATCTCCTATTTGTAAAACGGTACCAACTTCTTCTACAGATGCTTCTGTACCAAAACCAGATAACTGTTTCTTTAAAATTGCTGAAATTTCAGCAGGATTAATTTCTGCCATTTTTGTTTATTTTATCACGTTTACCGTGGGTGATTTTAATTATTAAATTCTCTTTTTAATTGATTTAGTTTGTTTGCAATTGATGCGTTGTATTGCATATCGCCTAAACGAATAATGAAACCGCCAATGATATCGGCATTCACTTCGTTAACAATTGTTACATCTTTAGTTGACAATTCTTTTATTTTTGATAAAACTTGTGCTTCTAAAGCTGCAGTTAAAGGGGTTGCTGTGGTAACGTATGCCACTTGTACACCTTTTAATTCATCGTATAAAACTGCGTATTGTGCAGCAATAGCTTCTAAAATATCTAAACGCTTGTTTTGTAATAAAACCGAAAATAAGTTTTTAGTATCTGCGTTAGCCGAAGCAAAAATTTCGTTTAAGGCAGCTAATTTAGAGGTTCCTTTAAAGATTGGATTTTCTAAAAATAACTTTAACTCACTGCTTTGTGAAATAGCTGTTGATATGTTTTTCATATCTGCACCTACCACTTCAGCATTTCCTTTTGCGTTAGACACGTCAAGAATTGCTTTAGCGTATCTTAAGGCTGCTCTTGTTCCCGTCATAACGTGGTATTAATTTAATTTAATATCGTTTAATAATGAACCTACCAATTGCTCTTGTGCTTGTTTATCGGCTAATTGACCTTTTAACAATTTTTCTGCAATATCAATTGATAAAGTAGATACTTGATTTTTAATATCAGCAACTGCAGCGTTCTTTTCGTTTTGGATAGTTGCTTGTGCTTGTGCTATCATTTGTGCACCTGCTGTTTGCGCTTCTTCTTTAGCCTCTGCAATTAACTTTTCTCTCATATCACGAGCTTCTTTTAACATTGCGTCACGTTCTGCACGTGCTTCTGCTAACAACTTCTCGTTATCTGCTTTTAAGTTAGTTAATTCTCTTTTTGCATTTTCTGCTGCAGCTAAAGCATCAGCAATACCTTCTTCACGTGCTTCTAAAGCATTAACAATTGGTTTCCAAGCAAATTTTCCTAATAAGAAAATAATTACCAATAAAATGATTGCCTGCCAAAAGAATAAACCTAAACTAAAATCGTTGATTAACTTTTCCATTATATCTATTAAAATGTAAATTTATTTGTAATTGTTTTGTTTAATTAAACAATATCTGCAACCAACCGTTACAGATATTGTTTTTTTAATTAAGCTCCTAAGATTAAAGCACCGAATGCTAAACCTTCTAATAACGCTCCGATGATGATCATCGCAGTTTGGATTTTTCCAGCAGCTTCTGGCTGACGAGCAATAGCGTCCATTGCAGAACCACCAATTTTACCTAAACCGATACCTGCTCCGATAACGATTAAACCAGCACCTACTAAATTTGGAATTGTCATAATAAATGATTTATATATAATTAAACAAAATTTTTATACTCTTTTTTCTATTAATGGTGATCGTGCTCTTGTACAGCAGAACCTATAAACAATGATGATAACATTGTAAAAATGAACGCTTGTAAAAAGGCTACTAACAATTCTAACACCGTTAAGAATAATGTTAATAAGAACGATACACCTACTGCACCTGGCGTTGATAAAGTTTGTTTCATTACAAACGCTACTGCAATTAAGCCCATTACTACCGAGTGACCTGCTGTGATATTAGCAAACAAACGAATTAATAACGAGAATGGTTTAGTAAACATACCTAAAACCTCAATTGGTGCTAAAACAATTTTCATTGGCCACGGCACACCTGGCATCCAAAAAATGTGCTTCCAATAGTCTGCATTACCACTAATATTTACATATAAAAAGGTAAATATTGCTAAACAAACTGTTACCGAAATATTACCTGTAACGTTTAATCCTAGTGGTGTTAAACCTAATAAGTTTAATAAAAAGATTAAAAAGAATACCGATAATAAGTAAGGCATGTATTTTTTGTATTTTTTATCGCCAATGTTTGGTCTTGCCATTTCATCGCGAACATAAATAACCAATGGTTCTAAAGCACGTGCTAAACCTTTTGGTAAATTGTTTGGCGATGCTTTGTATGTTTTTGCTAATGCTGTAAAACCTAAAAACAACAATATAGTTGCTAACAATAAACCAAATACGTTTTTAGTAATTGAAATATCAAAAGGTTTTTCGCTTGTTGCATGGTGGTGTTCATCAAAGTTTAATGCACCAGTTGCATCGGTTTTATAAATTTTACCGTGGTTGTACACATAGTGTTGCCCACCGTTTTCTACAACTTTACCGTTGTAAACAAAATCTTCTGTAGATAAGAATACTTTTAAACCGTTATCAATTAAAATAACAGGTAAGCCAAAACCATAATGTTTGTGGTGTTCTGCATCAGCATAAAATGAATAATAATGATCATCCATTAAGTGATGTTGTGTGTACGCCTTTACAAACTCTTTAGAGCTTGGATCAACCGCTTCGTGGGTTTCATGTGTAGCTTCAGTTGTAACATGTTGCAACGTATCTTGTGCCGTTGTAACCGGAGTTTCTGCACTTGAAACCAAAGGCATCAAGGCAAATAAAGCCGCTGTAAGCAAATGAAGTGATTTTTTAATAGTCACCATACCGTGGTTCAATTTTTTGTGGTTCAAAAATTTTGTGCAAAAATACAATAATTATCTTTTCAGCACAGAACTATTTCAACTTTTTTTTATTAATTATTTTTTGACGAAAAACTTTGATTTAAAATGCGAAATGTTACGTACACGTCAAAAAACATAAACAGAAAAAACACTATTAAATAGTTGTATTTAAAAAAGTTACTAAATGCTTCGGTTTTTAATATAGGTTGCAATACTAAATAATTTGCTAAAATTTTTAAAGTTAAAAATCCTAAAAAAACAAAACCTAAATTATTAGGCATTGCTTTTCCTACGCCAACAACACCCAAAACAACTAACGCCGATAACAAAAACTGCAGTGCATATATTTGCCAAAGGTGCATATGAGCTGTGTTCCAAAAAGGCAAATCTTTTGTTATAGAATTCATTAAAAAATGCAAGCCTAATGCTATTAAAGCTAAAATTAAAAGTTGTGATAGATAAGGAAACGCTTTACCCATTTTTATTAAGTTTATTTACTTGATTAATTACTTGATACATTGCTAAAAAAACGCCCAGCAAAGTTACACTTTTTGTTCCCCAATTAGCATGAATAAGGTATTTTTTATCAAGCCAGCTACCAATTAGGTAAAACACATAAATGGTTGCACCCATTTGTATGGGTATAGTGGTAAAAACAAACCATTTATTGTTATGTATTGGCCTTTTATTATTCATTAATTAGTAAGCAATTTCATATATTCATCCCAATTTTTCTTAATAAGTATTACTCCATAGTCATCGGTACTTATTAAAACGGGATTTTGTTTAATGCCGTATTCTTTATCTAATTCTAAATACATTTGTGCCGATTTTGCAATATTACCCGATTTTACACCGTGTAACACTAAGAAAATAGTTGAATCATCGTACATATCCGCACTAAAACTTAAACCGGTATGACTACGGTCGTTGGCATATTTTTGTAATTTATCTTTTAAAGCCGCGCCTTCTGCAGTTAACGGATACGATACTTTATAAATCATTTTTATGTTTTTAGACAAATCACGTTTAAATGCCAATTTGTGAAGTTTAGGCAAATCTTTTGCAATAATACGCTCTGCTTCTTTACCTTCTTTTGTGGTTGGATATGTTAAAGCTACAAATTCTAATGCTTCGCGGTAATTGGTTAAACCGCGTAATTTACCAATAGTCATAGCCTTTAACAATTCGTATTTACTTACAATTCCATCGCCAATTACTGTAGGTATTTTAGCATCTAAGGCTTGTAAAGTTTCATAATACGCACCGTTTGCATATAAACGGTAAATTTTGTTGTATTCATCTGTTGGCGATCCATCCGCAGTAAGAACTTCTTTTGGATTTAATGCTACTTTGGTATAGCGCGAATTTGGATGATTTTTCTTTAAATCATTTAACATTGCTTGCGCTTTAGCCGGATCTATTTTTAAATAAATTTTATACAAGTGGTATTTAGCAGGCTCTATTAAACCAACTTCGGGTTTTGTAGCTAGTAAATGTTCTAATTTACCAGCTGCCACTTGGTATTCTTCTAAACGATCGCTGTACAACAATCCTAGTTGATAATACGCATTATCGCGATCGGTTTTAATTTTACTTAATTCTTTAGAATCGGTTGGAATTTGTTTTAAGTAAAAATCAACATTATAGCGTGCAACTGAAGGGTCATAAACCGAAGCATTTGCATTGTTGTTTTGAGTTGCATTTGCTTGATTGTTGTTTGTTACATTTGCAGCGATACTTGCAGCATTACCTGTTGATGCAATTGAACTCCATCGCCAATTATCGGCTAACGTACGATTGCCCCATTTTTTTGTAAAATCATTAATACCTTGTTGCACCGTTGTAGTGTTGTAAAAGTAAAAACTTGAAGCTTTACCTGTGCTAGGTGCATTTGTGTTAGTTTGTGGCGCATTTGCAGCCTGTGCGGCTTGTTGTGCTTTGGCATCATCGGCTTTTAATTGGGTAATTAATTTTTCAATTTCGGCACGACGTTGGTCATCGTTTTTATTAACTAAATTTAAGATACTATCGTTTGTACGAGCAATTTTTTCGTACTTAACAATATCAACCAAATTGTTGCGTTTGCGCTTTACTTGTACGTATTCGCGCGACATTGGATTCATGTATACTAAAGTAGAATCGTAATACATACCCGCAGTTTCAAATTGCTTTTTTTGGTAGTAAATATTTGCTAATTTGTTATAATTGGCAACTTTAACATATTCGTTTGTTTTGTTTACTTTTAAAGACATGTTATAGTCTTTTATTGCACGATCGCTTTTATTAAAAGCTTCGTGCATTACACCAAGCTGATGAAAAATGATATCGGCATACGCACGGTTTTCACGATCGTTTAAAAGTGATAAATATTCGCGAACAAAAGCAGTTGTATCAATTGAAGTTATGTCTTGATTGGCAAATTTTTCGGCATGTGCATTAATAACTAAGGCTCTAGAAACTCTACGGTTGTAATCAATTACGTCTTGAAAGTTTTTAATTGCATCACTTTTTTGACCTGTTTTGCTGTTTAATTGTCCTAAAATATAAGTATAACGCGCTTTTTCATCGGTATCACTTGTTAAATCAATTGCTTTTTGCAAAGGCATTTTTGCCGAATCTAAATGTTGTAAATGCATATACCCTTGCGCCAATGTTGCATAAGCATCGGCTTGGGTTTGCTTTTTCATTTTTGATTCACTTTCTTTTAAAATTTTCTTTAAATTTTCTAATGCTAAACCGTGGTACTCTAATTTTAAATTTGTTTTTTCTTTCCAAACCAAAGCATCGTAAAACAAGTCGCTGTCTGGATATTTTAAAATCACATAGTTAAATGCTTCAACAGCAGGTACAAAACGCAAATCGTGATAACGCGCTTTACCAAGTAACATATAAACCTCATCCATTTGTGGGTTATGTTCTTTACCAGCAATATTTATAGCGTGCTTTTGAGCCGCTTTAACAGCTTTGTCTTCAGCGCGCTTAAAATGTGGACTTTTATCTGCTGTTCCAGTAATTATTAGTGCTTCTTCGTTTTTTTGTTCAGGTTCAACTGAAATGATGTTAGAAAAATCGTCAACGTGTTTTTTCTTTAATTCTAGTAACCCTCTGTCGTAAGCAGTTGTACCATTGTAAAGCACGTTGTATTTTGTGGTGGTGGCATGATAGCGCTTGTTTGCAAAGCCCGCTTTTTCGGTAGAACAAGCAATGACAACCAAAACAATTAACGCTACAGGTGCATATTTAAATAAAAAAGTTTTCAATAGATCTATTTTTTTACAATAACTAAAAAACACAAATTTTCGTATACTAAATTTTAATTTAATTCGTAAATTAAACTTAATGTTCTGTACATTAATGTGTAAAAATAGTAAAAACAATGAACATTTTTCATATTAATATTTTTTTTGTTTAGTGCTTAGCCGTAACCATTTGCTTCTTTTTTTACTAAAAAGCGTAATAAATGACTTTTGTTGAAAAGATTTCGTTTATTTTGCACTTTTAATTTTAATACATGAAAAAAGATATTGATTTTCCAAAATCGGAAAATGTTTTTTTAGCAGCAATCCCAGAATGGAATGAAGATTTTCAGGAGAACAGTTGGTATGTTTATTTAGTTAACAACACTGCAAATACGCTTGAAATGGTTTTGGCAGTATCACGTGCTTATGGAGTTATTAATAACGAACCTAGAAAAACAGGTACTTTTCGTCATGCTTTTAAAGAAGTTGCTCCAAACACCTTAATAAAAATTGAACTTTTAGAAAACAATGTATTGCAATTAAATAATGAATTTGCAGTTACATATTTTTTAGATAACAAAATGTACGATAAAACCTTTGTTTTTAAAACCAATACCATTAATAAAAATGCTTTAAGCGATATACCTGGTACCAATTTACGTGGTGTTTTGTTAAAGTAAAAAAACATTAATAAAATAATACCCCAAATAACTTCAAGCTATTTGGGGTATTTTTATGTGCTTTATTAAGATTTTAATGTGCCTTTTTATTTGAAAGTAACGACCAAATAACTGAAATAGCCAATACCGAACCAATAATTGCTAACGATATGGAAGAATCGAAATGGTAGTAAGGCATAATAATCATTTTTACACCAATAAATGCTAAAATTACAGCTAAACCATAATGTAATTTAGAAAACATATCCATTGAATTTGCTAGTAAAAAATACATAGAACGCAAACCTAAAATAGCAAATATGTTTGATGTGTATAATATGAATGGATCGTCTGGTGCAATAGCAAAAATAGCTGGTATGCTATCAACTGCAAAAACCAAATCGGTAATTTCAATTACAGCTAAAGCAACAAATAATGGGGTTACCATTTTTACACCGTTTTCTACAGTAAAAAATTTATCGCCATGAAAGCCTTTGGTTACTTTAAAAAATGCATGAACAATGCGTACACCAAAGTTTCTAGATAAATCGGCACCTTCTTCCTCGTCTTCGTGATTGTTAGAAGCCCATGATTTGATACCCGCAAAAATTAAGAAAATTCCAAAAACAAATAATACAATGTTTAACTGACGTGGACCGCCTGTTTCAGGGTCAATCCCTAAAAACGGTAAATCTATGTAAGTTAATTTAATTAATTCTACACCCGCAAAAATAAATATTGCTCTAAAAAACAAAGCTCCTAAAATACCCCAGAACAATACTTTGTGCTGATAATCTTTAGGGATTTTAAAAAATTTAAATACTAAAATAAACACAAAAAGGTTATCAACCGAAAGTGCTTTTTCAATCCAATAAGCCGCTTGGTATTTAGCAAAGTTATCGGTAATACCGTAAGGTTTATCAAGTACCCAATACACCACGCCGCTAAAAACCATTGAAAGGGTAATCCAAACAATTGTCCACGATAGGGCTTCTTTATTAGAAATAGTGTGGCTTTTTTTATTAAATATTCCCAAATCTAGCAAAAGCATAATTACAACTGCAATTGCAAAGCCACCAATAAGCCAAGGGTGGTTAATTAAATGATCATCGGGTAAGTTTTTCATTGTTTTAGTCTAATTTATCTGTAAGTTTTTTAAATACTTTTTTAGGTTCTTTATTGTTGTAAAGCACATCATAAACCGCATCAATAATAGGCGTTTTGGCTTTTAATTTTTGATTCATTAAATAGGCACTTTTGGTAGCATAATACCCTTCGGCAACCATATTCATTTCCATTTTTGTAGAAATTACGGTGTACCCTTTACCTATCATATTACCAAACATGCGGTTGCGCGAAAAAAGCGAATAACCCGTTACTAACAAATCGCCTAAGTAAGCAGAATCGTTAATATTGCGTTTTAGTTTATGTACTTTTTTAATAAATTTTTTCATTTCGCGAATAGCATTGCTAATTAACAACGCCTGAAAGTTATCGCCATAACCCAAACCATGTGCCATACCCGCAGCAATTGCGTAAATATTTTTTAACATGGCTGCATATTCGGTACCAATTACATCGTCTGATGTTTTTGCTTTTATATAATGGCTGCGCAAACTTTTAGCAATCACTTCGGCTTTTTCTAAATTACCACCTGCAATGGTTAGATACGACAAACGCTCTAAAGCAACTTCTTCGGCATGACAAGGGCCAGCAACTACAGCAATATTATCAATAGCAATATTGTATTTTTCAATAAAATGTTGCCCAACAATTAAACCTGTTTCGGGAATAATTCCTTTAATTGCCGATATAATTACTTTATCTTGTAACGAAACGGTAAGTTTATCTAATTCGCTACTTAAAAAAGCAGATGGAATGGCAAAAAAAATGTAATCGGCATAACTAATTGCCTGATTGATATCGGTGGTTAATATTAATTGATCGGTATCAAACTCAACCGAACTTAAATAATTGGGATTGTGCTTATTAACTTTTAATTCTTCAATTGCAGTTTCGTTGCGCATATACCAGGCAATTTCGCCTACGTTATGGCACAACATTTTTGCAATGGCCGTTGCCCAACTACCGCCACCAATTACTGCAAACTTTGGATTGTTAATCATTCTTTTTTGTTTGATTTGCAAAAATAACTTTTTTAAGCTTTTTTTTGTCTATTGTTATGTTAAATTGCCTTTATTAATGGTTATAGTTTATTATTTTTTATAAAATAAATTATGATCTATATACTCCCACACTTTTGTATCTAACATTGGTTTTACATTTTTTTGATTTTTAATGCTTTGCCTAATAAAGGTAGAAGACAGCTCTACAATTGGCGCATTAATTTTTACAATGTTAGGGTGTGTAATAGGGCTATTTGTTTCTTGGGTTGATGATATACGAGGATAAACATACAATTTGTAATTGTTTAAAATAACCTCGTAGTTTTTCCATTTTTGTAACGATTTTAAATTGTCTTCGCCCATAATTAACGAAAAAGTATGGTTTGGATATTTTTCTTGTAAATGCGCCAACGTATTAACTGTGTAATTAGGTTGTGGCAATTTAAATTCAATATCGCTTGGCACAATATGTTCATACCCTTGTGTAGCTAAATGTACCATGTGTAACCTGTGATAATCGGGTAGTAAACCGGCTTTGTTTTTTAAGGGATTGTGTGGTGTAACCACCATCCAAACTTGATCTAAATCACTGTTTTCTGCAAGGTGATTGGCTATAATTAAATGCCCCACATGTATAGGGTTAAAAGTACCAAAATACAAACCAATTTTCATATTTTACCTATTAATATAGTTTGTTACTAACTGATAAGCATCGGTCTTAGCTGTTTCTAAATCGTGGTTTTTTAAAATTACATCAAACTCTGGCGCACGTGATATTTCACGTTCTGCTTTTGCTAAGCGCATGGCAATTTTTTCATCGCTTTCGGTTTGACGAAAACGCAAGCGACGTTCTAATTCTTCAACAGAAGGTGGACTAACAAAAATAGCTAATGTTTGTTCAGGGTATTGTTGTTTAATGTTTAAACCACCTACTACATCAATATCAAAAATTACGTGCTTACCTTCTGCCCAAATACGTTCAATTTCTGTTTTTAAGGTGCCGTAATAATTGTCTTTATAAACTTCTTCGTATTCTACAAAAGCGTTTTCTGCAATTTTTTGCTGAAAATCTTCGGGTGATATAAAGTAATAATCTTTACCGTTTACTTCGCCATTACGCATGTATCTTGAAGTTGCCGATATAGAAAAATCTAAATGCAGTTCTGGTTTTGTAAGTAAATGTTTTACAATGGTGGTTTTACCTGAACCCGATGGAGCCGAAAATACAATTAATTTACCTTGTTGTGTTGCCATTTATACGTTTTTAAAGTATGTTTAAAACCTGTTCTTTAATTTTTTCTAATTCGTCTTTCATTTTCACTACCAATTTTTGCATTTCGGCGTGATTTGATTTTGAACCCATTGTATTTATTTCGCGTCCCATTTCTTGTGCAATAAAGCCCAATTTTCTACCGCTGTTTTCGGCAGTTTGCATGGTTTCTAAAAAATAATCTAAATGGTTGGTTAAACGCACTTTTTCTTCGTTAATATCTAATTTTTCAATGTAGTATATTATTTCTTGTGCGTAACGGGTTTCATCAACAACAACTTCTAATTCTTTTAAATTTTGTTGCAAACGTTCTTTAACATTTGTGATGCGTTCGTTTTCATACGATGCTACTTCGTGCATAAACGTTTTAATGTTGTTAATGCGTTGGTTAAAGTCGTTGCCTAATTTTTCGCCTTCTTGTTTGCGAAAATCGTTAATATTTACAATAGCTTGCTGTAATACTTTTTCAATTTCGTGCCATTCTTGTTCATCTAATTCGCAGCGTTCTACTTTTAAAGCATCGGGCATACGCACTGCCATTTTCATTAATTCGGTTGCATCGGCATCGGGTATAATGTTTTTCATTTGGGCAATGTATGCTTTAACAATTGGCGCGTTTATAGTTGCCGATGTTTCTTCGCCCGTAACTTCGATATAAACCGAACATTCTACCTTACCGCGTTCTAATTTTTGAGCAATTAAATTGCGTATTTCCAACTCTTTTTCTTTATAAGGCTGTGGCAAACGCACGCTTAAATCTAAATTCTTTGAATTTAACGATTTAATTTCTACCGTTATTTTTTTTAATGGCAACTGCACCCCCGCTTTACCAAAACCTGTCATTGAGTATATCATACCGAATTATAATAAAGGTGCAAATTTAGTAAATTGTAGCGTACCTTTTGTAATTTATTGTAAAACAAAAAGCTGCCTAAATGTAGACAGCTTTGTATGTTTTATTAAAATTGATTAGTTTTTTACAAATTTAACGGTTGACACCCTATTACTTTCGGTTTCGATTCTTAAAAGATATGTTCCTGAATTTAAATCAGACACATCAATTAAATTGTTGCTGTTAGTTGTGTAAATTGATTTTACAAACCTACCGTTTAAATCAAAAACCTTTAAATTAGCAATGTTTCCTTTGTAATTAATATTTAAAAGATTTGAAACTGGATTTGGATAAACGCTTAAATTAGCTAAATCTAAATCGTGAGTTGATGCTACAAATGTTAAATCTATTTTATAATCATCTATAATAGCCTCCCAATCGCCGGAATTATGTATGAATTTAAATTTTACTGCAAAAGGATCTAAACTGGTTATATAGCCGGTAGGAAGCGTGTAATAAGACATTGATTGACAATTGTTTTGGGGTGTAAAATTTGAACTATTAATGGTTAATGCTTTAACCCAATTAGTTATAGAATAATGTGAAGAATACCAAACTTCGATAGTTCCGAAATCGCCCACAAAAGGCGCTCCCGTATTTTTATCCATAATTTTTAATTTAAAAATAATTGTTGGAACTACAGGCAATGCATAAACATTGCGATTTGTTGTAATTTCTGTTACTTCGTTTGTATGAATGTTTGCATAAAGATATTGTGAGCCGCTACATGCTGTATAATAGTTACCTATTCCAATAAAATTATTGGTATAAATAGCACTCCAGCCACTTGGTAGCGTATTATTTTGAAGCGAATCAAAATTTTCTTGTTGCGCTTGTATATTAAACACAAACCCAAATACTGTAATTAATATCAATGTAATTTTTTTCATCTTTCTAAACATTTTACTTAATTATCAAACATAAATTTACGTAAATATTTAAAATTAAACGAATTAAAAAAAACTTTGCCAAAGTTTTAAACTTTGGCAAAGTAAAAGATATTTAATTATTTTTGTTGAAAACTTAAAAAAACATCATGAAAAATATATTGATTTTATTTAGTTTGTTATTTATTTATACAAGTTGTATAAAAGAGGATGAACCTATAACTTATTATCATTTTATACGCTTAAAAAATGTTTCAAATAAAGTTTTTAAAATTGTAATTGAAGACACAGAAACAAACCATAAATATTTAGATCGTGAATTACAACCGAATGAAAGTACTGACTATTATCAACATTATTTATCAAGTGATACATTTCTTGGTTTTGCACCTTTTGGGGATAGAATATATTTAAGATTTATTGATAATAACAAAGGATATATCTGTGGCGATTATCCTGACAATTCTGGTTTTTGTTTTACATCAAAAAATTCTCCTATAAGAAATCCAAATGAAAGTGATTTTATTTTAGATAAAAAAGAAAATAATAATACAAAATATTACACTTACGAAATTACCCAACAAGATTACGAAAACGCTCATGTGTTGCCATAAAAACTTTGGCAAAGTTAGAAATCTAAAATTCTATAAATTAAAAAGAGATTGCCGCAAAGCAATCTCTTTTTAATACTATTCGTTTTCTGTTTTCTGAAGTAAAAATTTATAAATCAATCCCCCAACAATAGCGCCTGCAATTGGTGCAACCCAAAACAACCACAATTGCGATAAAGCCGCACCTTGTACAAACAACGCTTGCGATGTAGAACGCGCTGGGTTTACCGATGTATTGGTAATTGGTATAGATATTAAATGTATTAAAGTTAACCCCAAACCAATGGCCAAACCAGCAAATTTACCATTTGCCCATTTATCGGTTGCGCCCATTATAATTATTAAGAAAAAGGCTGTTAACAAAAATTCGGCTAAAAAGGCAGCTGCCATACTAAAACTTCTGCCAGCATAACCAGGCATTTCGTAAAAATTGGTTGCAAATGCACCAACACCTTCGGTAGTAAAAGCACCTGCACCGTTTAAAATTAAATACAAACAACCTGCGGCGGCTGTAGCACCTAATACTTGCGAAACGATATAAGGCACTAAATCTTTAGCAGGAAACCTACCGCCTGCAAACAACCCAAACGATACCGCCGGATTAAAATGCCCACCCGATATATGCCCAACTGCATACGCCATTGTTAAAACGGTTAAACCAAAAGCTAAAGCCACGCCTGCTAAACCAATACCAATTTCGGGTACGCCTGCCGCAAAAACAGCTGCGCCACAACCACCAAAAACCAACCAAAAAGTTCCAAAGAACTCTGCAAATAATTTTTTCATATCACTCAATTTTTATTAAATTTATGTTAAAAATAACGTTTTTAAATTAAAAACCAAGTTGTTTCTGATAAAATACCATGTATGTGTTACGTATTAACCAACTAATTATCAGCTAATTTTGTACTGCTTTTAGTAATTTTTCTACTGTTTTAGGACTATTACCTACAAAAATTTCATTGTTATAAAAAATTACAGGTCGCGCTAAAAAAGTATAGTGTTCTAAAATGTATCTTTTAAAATCAGTTTCAGATAAATTTTCGTTTGTTAAACCCATTTCTTTATACAATTTGGCACGTTTGTTAAACAGCTGTTCATAGCTTTTAGTGTGTGCATACATTTCATCTAACTGTTTAACGGTTATAGGTTGTTCTTTAATATCTTGTAATTGAAATTCTTGAATGTTATCAATTTGTTTTAAAATGCGTTTACACGTATCGCAAGTTTTTAAGTAATAAATTTTGTTCATAGCTTTAAATAAAAAAGCAAGTTAGTAAATTACCAACTTGCTTAAAAGTGTTTTTTATGTTGAATATTTTAAACGTATTCGTTTTCTTTTTGAACGATATATAATTTATCGGACATACGAACACGGAAAGGGGTTACAAAAGTTATTCTATCACCTGTTTTAGCCAAAGGCGCTTCGGTACCATTTACTTTAAAATCGTTTAAAACAATGCGCTCTTCACCTGTTGTTGGCCCTACAATTACTAATTCGTCGCCAACTGCAACCTTACCGTTTGTTAAGGTAAATTGGGCAACTGATGCTTTTGTAAAATAATGTTCGCCCTGACCTACTAAAACCTTACGTTCGTGTTTCTTTTTGCGAATTTCGGTTACTGTTGCCACTTTTACAGGTATAACTTCTTCAAAAACATTGCGTTCTTTTTTAAATTTTAACGCGGGCGATTTTCCTTTTTTAAATATTAAATTGCCTTTTTGTTGACCTTTACGTAAACGTTTTTGTTCTTCAACTGGTAATTGAATCACATCTAAACATTCGTCTGAACAGCAGCCGTGCATTTGTTGGTGGCATTCATCGCACTGAATAAATAATAAATGACAAGCTTCGTTTGCACAGTTTACGTGAGTATCGCACGGTTTACCACATTGGTGGCAATTTGCAATAATATCGTTTGTAATGCGTTCGCCTAAACGGTGATCAAACACAAAGTTTTTACCAATAAATTTACTTTCTAAACCTTCGGTTTTCACTTGGCGTGTGTATTCAATAATTCCGCCTTCTAACTGAAACACATTTTTAAAACCTTGATGTTTAAAGTAAGCACTGGCTTTTTCGCAACGAATACCTCCGGTACAGTACATTAACAGTTTTTTGTCTTGTTTATGTAGTTGAAGTTGCTCATTAATAATAGGTAACGATTCGCGAAACGTATCAACATCGGGTGTAATTGCACCAGCAAAATGGCCTACTTCGCTTTCGTAGTGATTTCTAAAATCAACAACTACCACATCTGGGTCGTTTAACATTTCGTTAAATTCTTTAGCACTTAAATGTACGCCTTTGTTGGTAACATCAAAAGTGGCATCATCTAACCCATCGGCAACAATTTTTTTACGAACCTTTACTGTTAATTTTAAAAACGATAAATCGTCTTGTTCTACAGCTACATTTAAACGTATGCCTTTCATAAAATCGTAGACTTCTAAAGTTTCTCTAAAAGCTTCAAAATTTTCGGCTGGTACACTCATTTGTGCATTAATACCTTCGGTAGCTACATAGGTTCTACCTAATGCATCTAATTTAGACCAAGCTAAAAATAAATCGTTACGAAATTGTTCTGGATCGCTAATTTTTGCGTATTGATAGAAAGAAAGTGTGATGCGTTTTTGGCCCGCTTCCTCAATTAATTTTGCGCGTTGTTCTGCGCTTAAAGTGTTGTACAGTTGCATGCTATAACCTTTTTTATGTAATTTAAAGACTCTAAATGGAAGAATCTGGGCGCAAATTTACTACTATTTTTTTTGGTAAATATGATAAATATCATTTAAATAGTTGTATTGCAGCTTATTTGTGATTGAAATTGCCAAAAAAAAAGGGATTATCTTTTTAAGATAACCCCCTTTTATATTTAAAAGTTTGCTTTAAATTGTTCTAAAAAGCGAACATCGTTTTCAAAATACATGCGTATATCGCCAATTTGGTACAATAGCATAGCCATACGCTCTAACCCCATACCAAATGCAAAACCCGAGTATTCTTCAGGGTTTATGTTTGATGCTTTTAGTACGTTAGGATCTACCATACCACAACCCATAATTTCTAACCAACCGGTTCCTTTTGTAATACGGTAATCGGTTTCGGTTTTTAAGCCCCAATACACATCTACCTCGGCACTTGGTTCGGTAAATGGAAAATACGATGGACGTAAACGAATTTTTGATTTTCCAAACATTTCTTTTGTGAAATACAACAACGTTTGTTTTAAATCGGCAAACGATACGTCTTTATCAATATACAAACCTTCTACTTGATGAAAGATGCAGTGCGAACGCGACGAAATGGCTTCGTTTCTAAAAACACGTCCCGGCGAAATGGTTCTAATAGGCGGTTGGTTGTTTTCCATATAGCGCACTTGAACCGATGATGTATGCGTACGCAATAAATAATCGGGGTTCATTTGCACAAAAAACGTGTCTTGCATATCACGTGCTGGGTGATGCGCCGGAAAGTTTAATGCTTCAAAATTATGCCAATCGTCTTCAATTTCAGGACCTTCGGATACGTTAAAACCAATGTTAGAAAACACATCGATTACCTGATTTTTCACTAACGATATTGGGTGACGCGCACCTAAATTAATTGGTGTTCCAGGGCGTGTTAAATCACCATACAAACCAATTGCTTCTTCTTTAGATTCTAAATCGTCTTGAATGTTTTTAATTTTACTTTCAACCGCATTTTTTAATGAATTAATTGCTTGGCCAAATGCTTTTTTTTGTTCGTTTGGCACGTTTTTAAATTCGGCAAAAATTTCATTAATCAATCCTTTTTTAGAAATAAACTTAATTCTAAAAGCCTCTAAAGTATCTTTATCGCTAGTGGTAAAAGCTTCTGCTTCGCCAATAAGTTCTTTAATTTTGTCTATCATTGTTTTATAAAACAGGTAATTGTTGCAAATTTACGCATTTTGGGGAATGGTTAAAATTACAATGGTTAAAATTTACTGAATATAGCCATTATCTAAAAAATAATGTACAATGGCGTCTTTCATTAAAATGGTTTGCTCGCCCGCTTTTAGGTGCGGCAGTTGGTCTTTTACTGTGTAATGTGGCCAACCGTCGGTATCAAAATGCGAAAATTCATAATAATTAAAAGGTTCCAGTAAACGGCAAATGGCAATATGCATAATGTTTACTTTCTCGTCTTTTTTAAATTTTTTATTAAATTTCCCAAGTTCTTGAATACCTATTAAGTAAATAATACCATCTACGTCTAACGTATCGCCATCGGCAAATTGCTTCGATAGTTTTTCAACCAAAACATTCCATCGTTCTTTTAGCTGTTCGTCTCTTGCCATATTTTTTTATTGAAATGCAAAGATATTTTATAATACCGAAACTGCTTTTATATTTGTGATTTAATTTAGTGTATGTATATTTTAGATTTAATTATAGCTGTTTTATTAGCTTACGCCTTGTTTAAAGGTTTAAAAAATGGGTTCATAGCATCGGTAGTATCGTTTGTAGCATTAATTGTTGGTGTGTACATTGCTTTGCGATTTTCGTTTTTTATGCGTGATTTTTTAGCAATCAACACCTCATGGAACCCTAAAACCGTAACCATTACAGCTTTTATTGGTACGTTTTTACTTGTTTTAATTATTTTGTTTTTTTTAGGAAAAACATTAACTAAAATTGCACAAGGTTTAGCATTAGGGTTTGTAAATAAATTGTTTGGCGCCTTTTTTGAAGGTTTAAAAATGATTTGTATCCTTTCGGTTTTGTTCAACGTATTTCAAAAAATTAATTACAATCACTTAATTGTTTCTAAAGAAAAATTAGATGAATCTATTTTTTATAGACCAATAGAAAATACAGCTAAATTAGTCTTTCCTTTAATGGAAAAATGGTATCAACTGGCATTAAGTGAAACGGTAGACCAACTACAAAAAAACAACAAAAACCAAGCAGAATAATGCAAAACTTAACTTTTGAACACGCTACCATTCACAATTTACCCGAAATTGTAGCAATTTATAACTCCACCGTAGCAACTCGCCTAGTTACAGCTGATACCGAACCAGTTACTGTTGAAAGTAAAATGGATTGGTTTAACAAGCACAATACAACCAACCGACCGCTTTGGTTGGTAAAAAGCAATCATGAAATTGTTGGCTGGGTAAGTTTTCAATCGTTTTACGGTAGACCAGCGTATAATGCAACTGCCGAAATTAGTATTTACTTACATGAACAATACAGAAACAAAGGCTATGGGAAACACATTTTAAATTATTGCATTAGCAAGGCACCATTATTAGGTGTAAAAACTTTATTGGGCTTTATTTTTGAGCACAACCATCCAAGTTTAAAATTATTTTCAGCGTTAGGGTTTGAAGAATGGGCTTTTTTACCAAAAATTGCTCTTTTAGATGATAAAGAATTCGGATTGAAAATATTAGGTATGCGAGTGGTCTAAAAAATTCAATTTATACACAAAACATGTTTTTTTTGTAAATTATATGTTAATTTTCGCAACAACACATTTATGTTGCTTGTTTATTAAGGGTTAATACAATATATTTATTGGATATTTATGAAAAACCTACATTTTTAATAACCAAAAGTAATGTATAAAGTAACAAATGAACTAAGCGTAAATGGCTTTAGTGTTAACCCGCTTAACAAATTAATAGAACGCAACAACAACCACCACGCATTTTGCACCTTAGAGTATTATTGTATTTTTATTGCAACTGTAGATACCGTTTTCGTAGTTGAAAATGTAACTTATAACCTTAAAAAAGGAAGCTTAACTTTTATTGCGCCAGAAAAAAAAGTGGTTTGCGATAAAAATTGTGCAAATGATGGTGCTGTATATATTTTAGCATTCACCGATGCTTTTTTTGAAAAATCGGCTCATGATTCATTATTGTTAAACTCAAATTTATTTTACGACCCACAGTCTAAAATTGTTAGTACAATGGGATCAATCCCTATCGATGAAATTATAAAACTAATTATTGATAGATTGGCACTATATAAAACCAAAAATAACAACGGTTTGTATAATCAGTAGCACATAACTGCATTGAAGCTATTTTATTAGACGGACTATTTTATGTGGATGAAAGTGCATGTATAGAAAACGACACCCGTAAATTTACTTACTTAGACACCGTAAACAGATTTAGAGTTTTATTACAGAAAAACTATCAGAACGAGAAACAAGTTAGTTTTTATGCTGATTTACTTAATATTACTCCACGCCGCTTGAGCGATATGACCGAATCGGTATTAGGTAAAAGTGCCAAGCAAGTAATTATTGATAAAATGGTAAACGAAAGCATTCGCATGTTAAAGCATACGCATTTAACTGTGGCAGAAATTGCTTATAAATTAGGTTTTAACGACGAAGCAAATTTTAGTACCTTTATAAAAAAGCACACTTTAAAAAGTCCACGGGCTTTAAGAGAAGATCTCATCACAATTTCTTAACATATTATAAAAATTTAAAATAAGTTTAAAAAAAGTTGATATTAAAATCATCTTTTTTAAACTTATTTTTTTGTATTTTTAACTATTCCTTTATTAACAAGGATTTATTTAAAGATACATGTCATTTAAAATTACACTTTTTGCAACAGCGGTTCTTTTATTTTGCAACAAATTGGTTGCACAAAACCAAGTTACTTTAAATGTAAACTTATACCCTATACAAACATTAGTAATAAATCCATCTCAAAAAGAAGTTAACTTAAACTATTCAACACTTAACGATTACGAAAACGGAGTCGTCTCGCTTCAAAAAGACCATTTAACCATATATAGTACTGGTGGTTTTCAGGTAAAAGTAAATGCGTTAGCTTCATCTACAAATCAATCTGCCTTAAAAAACATTAGTATTGAACCTACATTAGGCAGCAACCCTTTACAAAATGGAACGGTTATTTACAGTGAAAAGATTATTTCAGAAACTGAACAGCCCATTATATCTGCAACAAAAGGGGCAATTAACAAAAATGTATCTATTAGTTACAAAGGCGCCGGAAACGATGTGTTTTTCAATAACACTACTGCCAACAATTCATCTACACATTTTACGTATACACTTCTATATACAATAATAGCGCAATAAAAGCAGGCGCTTTTGCTGCATTAATGTAAATTAAAATAAAACTTAAAGTAAATTTTGGGTTTATAACTCGGTAAAAAACAACAAGTTTTTTGAACTTTTTAATAAGTAACATGTTTATGTTACGTATTACTTTTGTATCCGAATTTAAAAGGTAGTTAAATATTCAACTATCAAATATAATAAAAAAAAGTAAACAACAAACAAATAATTAAGAAAAAAAATGAAAAAATTAGTAATTGCATCTTTAGTAATGTTAATGGGTATCACAACACAAGCGCAAACTAACACCGATAATGTAACATTAAACGTGCGTTTAAACCCTATTCAAACTTTAGTAGTTAATCCACAACAAAAAACAGTTAATTTAGATTACACTACAACTGATCATTATAACGATGGTGTTTCTGCAAAACAAGAAAACCATTTAAAAATTTTTAGTACAGGTGGTTTTGAAGTTAAAGTAAAATCAAGCGCTGCAGAATTAGCAAATGCTGGAACAGCAGGACCTAACGGAAACATTAACGCATCAACCATACAAATTGTTGCTTCAGATGGTACAGAAAATGCGTTAAGTAATGCAGATTACAAATCAGCTGTATCTTTATCTACAAACGAAGGTGTACTAGTTTCATCTACAAAAGGGGCAAGAGATAAAAATATTAGTATAGAATACAAAGCTGCAGGTACCGATGCTTATTTAGATAAATACGTTGCTAACCAAACTCCAACTATTTTTTCTACAACGGTAACTTACACCATTTACGCAAAATAATTATATTCGTATTTTATAATGAAAAAGTGTTGCATTTTGTAGTGTAGCACTTTTTTTTAAATTATACCAGCTTGATTTATGAGAACATTCTTTCTTTTTTTGGTTACAATTTTAAGCAGTTTTTTAAGTACAGCACAAACGGGGGTTTCGGTTTCACCTCCGCGTTTGTATTTTGAATCGAATGCGGGGCAAAGTAACCGTCAAAAAGTAATGGTTACTAATGTAAGTGCCGCTCACACTATGGATTTAGCTGTAAGTTTAGGCGATTGGCAATATAATGAACTAGGAGAAAATGTGATGTATCCGGCCGATAGCTTAGCTACATCATGTGCAAGTTGGGTTACTATTAATAAAAAAGACAGTTACTTTTCATTAAAACCAGGCGAAAGTAAAGAAATTGAAGTTACCATAACAGTACCAAATACTTTTACAGGTGAAGTTCCTGTACATACTGGTATGTTGTATGTTACACAAATGAATCCTATTGACGATGTTGATAATAAAGGAGCCAATATTAAAGTAAGTGTACGATCGGGCATTAAATTATTTCATAGAACCAGTCAACCTAAAAACAGAAAATTAGAAATTGAAAATATTTTGTTTGATAAGAAACGCAACAAAATAGAACTACTTTTTAAAAACAATGGAAATATTTGGGCCGATGGTATTGTGTATCCCGAGTTGTTAAATACCTTAACAGGAAAGAAAACCGTTTTAGATCATATTGTATTTTATAGCATGCCCAACGATGTACGCAAAATGTATATAGATCTACCTGAAAATTTAGAGAAAGCCAAATATACAGCTGCTATTTTAATGGATTATGGCGATGAAAACACTATTGAAATGGGCGAATTATCTTTTACAAATGAATAATAAGTTTTTTTATAGCATCATTTTTCTTTTATACTGCTTAGTTGGTTCAACCCAGAATTTAAATGTTGACAGTAACAATTATGCAAGTATCGATTCATACAGTGGCATTACAAAACCAAATGCATACAAAGTATGGTTTGATGGAAACGGAAGTTTAAGTTTACCTACTTGGCGGGTTTCTGTACGGGTTAAACAACCAATAAGCAATGGAACGCAAATTTTTCCTGCCGATAAAATAAGTTTAATACCTACTACAACTTATGGTAAATTTAACCCTAACAATGTGCCTACAATTGCACAAATTGGTATGCCGTTACAAACCTTTTTAAAACAAGGTCAAGAAGTTTTTTTAGTTCCACAATCACAAGCAGGTTTATACAATAACGCAGCAGGTGGTAATCCCTATTACAACTTACACATTCCTTTTGATTTAAAAGTAGAGGGCGGTGCGTACTTATCACAATTCACAACTTGGTCTGAATTTACAATGGTTTTAGAATTTGTTTTTTACAATCAATACAATACCATTTTAGGTATTCAAGAAAAATACTACAAATTACAAATGGCAACTTTAAGTGGCACACCACCAACACCAGAAAATCAATTAAGTATAAAAATAGCATCAAACGCTGTAAATGGCCTTTTAGAACTTAAAACCAAAGAAGATTATATACAAGGGGCCAGCGTTACATATCCAAATGCCTTAATGGTTTCTTCAAACACAAACTATCAAATTAAGGTTGTATCGTTGCATCCGTATTTTTCATCGGCAATAGGTAATACCCTTCCATTAAGCACCATTAAATTAAATGTTGTGCCCGTTACACCAAATTCAGCAAACATATTTCCGGTTAATTTAAGTAATGTTTCACAAAAAATTGCTTCGGGCGGAACCACTCAAGGAACGCAAGTGAACTTTAATATTGTATATGCTACCCAAGCCGATGATATAAACTTAATAAACGCAAAACCCGACCAATACACAACCACGTTACAATACGAGATTTTACCGCAGTAACAATATTTATAAATGCATCAATTATTTAAAATTTTAATTATTCTATTTTTTTGTTTTGTGGCTGCACCCATTCAATTGCAGGCTCAAAACAATATTGATATGAATATTGAAACAAATAATGCTGCTTATAAACATTTAATAGATCAAACTATTGCGCTAAAAAACCATACAGAAAATAATTTTGAGGGAACTTTAAAAATTCAAACTCCAAAAGGATTCAAAAACATTACGGGTAGCGAAATTAAAATACAACTTAAAGCAAACGAACAACTATTTATTCCTTTAAAAATTTTAAAAGGAAAAGAAATTTTAGCAGGAAAATCAGAAATCATTATAAACCTTTACAACAAGGTAAATGAAATTATAGCTACCAAAATTATTGAAGAGGTTGTTGAAGAAAATAACGCAATGAGTTTGCAAGCTGTTTTGCCAAATATTTATTTAACAAACGTAAACGATTCGTTAGCTGTAAAAGTGCAAGTAAGTAATTTAGGAAACAAACCTCAGCAGGTATTTGTTGTTTTTAGTATTCCAAAATTAACCAGTGAAAACAACTTTTTTGAACAAACTGCAAAAGTTAACATTCATAAAGATACCGTTTTTACCTACAAAATTAAACCTACCAAACAGCTTTTAGAGCAATCGCAATTTGTTGTAAATGTAGCGGCTATGCGCAGCACCGAAAAGTTATTATTTGGCAACGTATCAATAGTTGTACAAAATGTATCATCGGTAAAACAATACGAAGATATTTTAAGTACAGCAAACGCGGTTTATCACCAAAAAAACAGCATAACAACAAGTTTTAAAACCAACGGCAACAATTCTAATGTTTATCAATTATTAGGTTCGGGCGATATTGATTTACCCGCTGGATACATTACACTTAACACAAATATTTATCAAACCGAAAATCAAAACGTCCCATTAATTAGCAACACCTTTTTAGAATATCATTTAGAAAATCAAGATATAAAAATTGGTAATTTAAATCAGCCTTTAGAATTACCTTTATTTGGTAGAGGGATACAATACGAATTACTAACCAATAATTTAAGCAACCGTTTTCAGGTAGGATTTATCGATGAAAATTATAATTTAATTGAACCCAATACCTTTCTTAAACGTAGTTACGGAATGTTTGGTATTGCAACTTTAGGCATAAATAATGCTACAAACCAAAAAAATATTAATTATGTTTTTAAGAAAGATGTATATGAAAACGTTACCCACCAAATGCTTGGTTTTGAAAAAACAAAACTTTACAACAACAAATGGAATTTACGTTTAAAAGCGCATGGCGGATACAGCTTTTACGAAAAATTAGCAACCTACAAACCATCGTTTGCTATTGAAACACAATATAATGGCGAAATTAACAACTTTAGATTAAACGGTAACTATTACATAAGCAGTAGTTATTTTCCGGGAAATCGTCGTGGAGTGATTCAATTTCAACAAAACATTTTAAAAAATCTAAAACGCGATAAACTTTGGTTTACCAACTTTAACTATTCTGAATACAACCCAAATTCGCTTACTTATTTATTAAATTTAAAAACAACCAATTTGCGTGTTGATAGCGGAATTAGTTTCCCAAAACTAAAATTTGTTGGCAAAACTCTTGGTTTACAATACTATAAAGAAAGTGGCAATAATTTTAATTGGATTGTAGCTAACGGCCTACTTAATATACAAGCTGTACGTTTTACCAATAACTTTAATTGGCAAAGCAAAAATTTAAAGCATTCTGTAATTTTAGCTGTTGAAGAAGGATTAGGAAAAACAAGCTTGTCGGCAAAAGCGTATCCACATTTTAAAATAAATTCTATTTACAGTTTTAAGGGTTTTAATGCTGGTGCTGCTTATCAATACGGAAGCTTTTTTATTTCTGAATACACCTCTTTATTGGTAGCAAATAAAAACCAAAGTGATTTTAAACGCTTAACCGTAACTGTTACTTCAGACCAAAAGTTTTTTGAAAACAAATTATTAATTCGCAGCGGTGCTTCGTTTATTAGCGATTTCATTTCGGGCAAAACACCATCGGCCTTTTTAAATACAAGTTACACGTCTACAACTAATTACCGATTTTTTTTAAACACCTCGTGGTTTAAAAACAGTAACACCACATTTTTACAAACAAATCACATGTTTTTAATTGAAGCTGGTTTAAATGCGCAATTAGGTGGTAAAGCAGCATCGGCAGGTAAAAAAGGAACTTTGCAAACAATTGTATTTTACGACAAAAACAGCAACAACATACTTGATGAAAACGATGAAATTGCTCCCGATGTTTTTGTTACTGTTGATAAAACAACTTTTAAAACAGATGAAAAAGGCGAAATTTTGTATAAAAAAATACCGTTTGGAACTTATCAAATTCAACCAATAGTACAAAGTGGATGGTTTACCGATGCTTTTAGTGTTGATATAAACAGCTACACCACTACCATTGCACTACCATTGCACCAAAACGGTACTCTTAAAGGAAAAATTAGCTATAGTTACGATGAAAAATTAGTGAAAAATTTTGATTTTAAAACGGGTGGAATTGTATTTAATATTACAAAAAACGGACAGTTTGTACAGCGTGTTGCTACAAACGACGAGGGTTTGTTTATAGCTTTTTTACCTACTGGTACATACGAAATAAAAATTGATGCAAAATCTTTACCCGATAATACCTTTTGTAACAACCAAAATCAACCTGTTAAAATACAATCAGGCAAAATTACTAATGTACCCGAATTTGTAATTCAAGTGCAACAAAAAAACATTAAAGTAAAAAAGTTTGGTAGTTAAACTTATTTTTTGTGCATTAAACGAGTAAGTTTAATTGATAAATCGGTAAAAATTACTTTAGGGTTACCATTGCGTTCAATATGAAAAATAGCCTCTTCAATTTCGGTAAAAATATCTAAAATATTGTTTTCATTTACAAAAGGAGCAAAGTTTTGCAGTTTAAAACCTTCAACTTTTGGGTGCATGTAAACCAAATTAGGTGCGTTGTAATTTAACATTAATGCTTGCCTAAACAATTCCATACAATGGTTTAAAAAAAGTTTTTGTTTTTCACGCCCAATGGCCGAAATTTCATCGCTCCATTTTATTAATTCATTCACTACACGGGCATTTTTATTAGCCCTAAATGCAGCGCGAACCCAAGTTACAAACCATTCGTCAAACGGATAATCGTTTACAATATTGTATCGCAATTTTAAAGCTTTGTTGTAATTACCTTGCGCTTCTTTTGCTATGCTGTACGCATCGGCCTCGTCGCAATTTTCATTATCAACCAATGCTTGGTAAATTTCTTGTTCGGTTAAAGGATTAAAATGTAAAGTTTGGCAACGCGATACAATAGTAGGTAATAAAGCTTTTTCGTCTTCGGCTATTAAAATAAATACGTTTTTATCGTTGGGTTCTTCTAAAATTTTTAAAATTTTATTCGACGCTTCTATATTCATCCGTTCGGCCATCCAAATAATCATTACTTTATAGCCGCCTTCGTACGATTTTAATGCTAATTTTTTTAGGATATTTGATGACTCATGAACCGAAATATTTCCTTGCTTATTGCCTATACCAACATTTTCATACCAATCGTTTACAGTAGCATATTTATTTTGATTGATAAAATCGTACCAAATACTAATAAAATCATCGCTTACAGGCTTGTCTTTAACGCTACTTGTAGATGCAACAGGATATACAAAATGCAAATCGGGGTGTTGCAGTGTATTAAATTTTAGGTTACAAGCAGTTGAACCACCTAGGTTTTCGTTTCCGGTATTACTGCAAATAATGTATTGCGCATAAGCTAACGCCATAGGTAAAGTACCGCTACCTTCTGGACCTATAAAAAGTTGTGCGTGCGGTATGCGCCCTTTTTGTACGCTATTTGTTAAATGATTTTTTAAATGGTTTTGACCTACGATTTCGGAAAATTTCATATTACAAAAATAGCACTATATTTTTAAATATTTTTTTATAAAATTTAGTTTTACCAAACGTGTGAAGTGGTTATTGACTAAAATTTTCATTAATCCATTTTAAATAATTATAGCTATTTATAAATTTTAATTGCACATCTAATAATTTTTGCTGTACTGCTAAAAGTTTATTTTCGCGTGTATTTATTACAAACAATGAACTTTCGCCATTGTTAAATTTAACCTCTTCTGCATAAAGCAAGCGCTTATAATTTTCTATATTACTTTGTAAAACTTTTATTTGTTGTTGGTAACTTAAAACTTCGTTTTTATAAGTATTAATTTTAGTTATAATTTCTTGTTGTTTGTAATTGTAATCTATTTGGTTTTGTTGCAATTTAAATTTCGCCATTTGATAGTCTGCTCGTGCTTGTCTTAAAAAAATAGGAATTTCAAGTTTTAACCCGTACTGATAATTGTTTTCAAACATAGGCAACCATTCGTATTGATAATTTTCTTTGTTCAAAAAGTTATATGTAAAATCTAGCTTAGGTAATAAACTTTGCTTTTTAAGGTTGCGTTCACTTTCTAGAATTTCGTTTTTTTGTTGGTAATACAACAAAGCTGCATGTTGGTTTAAATTTTTACTATCAATTTGGGCAATTAATGTGGAATAGTTTTTATCAATTTCTGCATTTTCCAAAAGTTGCGATGGTGTTATTGGTTGTAAAATTTCATAAGGCTGTTGGTTTTCTGCCCATAAAAACAGTGAAAGTTCCTGTGTTGCCTTTAAAAATTTTAAATATGCATCTTGCTTTTCAATTTCAAAACTTTGTAATTGTGCTACAACTTCGGTAGTATCAATTGCAGCACGTTCGCCATATTCATAACTTTTTTTGGTAAAATTTAAACGTGTTGTGTTTAATTGTACAACATGTTGCTGCAACAAATAATTTTGATACAAACGCACCCAATTCCAATACGCATTATCGGCTGTAAGTAACAATTCATTTGTAAGTAAAATTTGTTGTGCTTGTGACATTTTTAAAGCACTTTTGGCTTGATCTAGCAAAGCACGGCGTTTATCGTACAACAAGTTTTTAGCTAAAGGTACTGTAATACCTAATTGATACAATCCCCCTTTTGTTTCGTTATTGTTTAACTTTTGTCCGTTTAAATAGTTATAACTACCATTAACCGTTATCCCGTACCACGTTGGAATTTCAACCCCTAAATTAGTTTGCTTGTAATACGTTGTACCAGTTATGGCCTTTTCTCCATTTTTAGCTTCAAAAATAGGGTCAAAATTTCCGCGTGCTTTCTGTATTTCTTGTTGTGCTATTGTATTTTGCAATTGATAGTTTAAAGCCAAAGGATGGTGTTTTTTTACAATTGCTATAAATTCGGCATGACTCAATTTTAAGGTATCTTGTCCAAAACCATTTGTAAAGAAAAAAAACAGAAAAAAGGTAAAAACTGTAACTTTTAGTTTTTTCATTTTTTGGTGGTTGATTTATTGGTTGCTACGGTATAATAATCTGCTGGAAATCCGTTAATATTTCGCCATAATTCGTACCAAATAGGCACATCGTTTAAAATTGCAATACCTTGTGCGCCAGCGCCCATTTTTATTTGTGGTGGCCAAGGTTTAGTTAATGTATCGGCAATAACTACGGCTTTAAACATTCCGTTTGCATGTATGGTATTTTCTACGGCTATAATTTTACCTGCAAACGTGCCGTAACTGCTGTTTGGCCAGCCAGAAAAAACAATAGCAGGAAATCCATCAAAAATTAACATTACTTTTTGCCCTGGTTTAATTAATGGTAAATCAACTGGTTTTATATAAACTTCTACAGCATGGTTCACTTTTAATGGAACAATTGTTCCAATACTTTCGGTATCTTTTAGAATTTCGCCAATACCTGCTTTGTTTAATTGTACTATTTGACCATCTTGTGATGCTAAAACGTAATAAAGTCCTTGGCGTATTTTGTAATTTGTAATTTGACTTTCAAGTTTAGCAATTTCTCCAGTACTGTTTTCAATAGAACCTAAATTTTGAAAGCGATCGCCTTGAATTTTACTTAGCTTTTCTGTATACTCTTGTACTACAGCATTTTGTTCAATTGTAGTAGCAACAACCTCTTGTTTTGTTTGGGCTAGTTTGTTTTCGGCAGCTGTTTTTTTAGCTTGTGCATTTTGGAACGATGCGCTGCGTTGTTGAAACTGTGTTAGCGATACTAAACCATCGGTATACATTTTTTGTTGCCTATTAAATTGATCTGTTATAAGAATTAATTCGTTATTTACAGCTTTAAGCTCGGCTTCTTCGGTTGCTAATTTATTTTGTAGTTGTTGTAATTTTACTTTTAGTTGTTTTATTTTTAAATCACGTGCGCTGTTTATTGCATTTAACTGCGTGTTTGTTGTTTCTACTTTAGCTTGGTAAAAATCGCGCATTCCTTTTTTTGCATCAACTTGTTGTGAAGTACGAGCAATTAGCATGGGATCTAAATAATCATCTTTAATTTCGGTTAGTTGCAAAATGGTATCGCCTTTTTTTACATAATCGCCATTTTTTACGTACCATTTTACTATTCTTCCTGGTATTGGTGAATGTAATTGTTGTGGGCGCTGCTGTTGGTAAAGACTGGTAACATTACCTGTAACTTTTATATTTTGGGTCCAAGGTAAAAAAAGTGTGATAATTGCCAAGGCAATAAAAATGTAAAACCACCTTTTTACTCTTGAATCACGGTTATAATGATATATTTTTTCAAAAGATTTGGGCTTCATTATTATTATTTTTTTGAATGATGAATTTTTACTAATTGCTTTGTTATTTAATTTTAATAACGGAATTGTTTTGTGTTGTAAAAATACAATCGGCTAATGGTGTAAATTGCTTATTATTTGAAACGATTACTATAGTAGTGCTTGTTTTTAAATTATTTAAATAATTGAGCATTTTTTGTGTAAAAGCTTCATCCATACCATCTAAAGGATCTTCCAATAACAATAGTCTTTTTTTACCTAACATTGCTCTTAAAAGCATTATTTTTTTTCGGGCACTAAACGATAATTCTGTATCTGTTTCACTTAAAGGAGTTAAAAATCCTTGAGAAAATTGACTTGGAAAATCTTCAATACCCCACATTTCTGCTAAGTTTAAAACATCTTGTGTTTGAAAAGCTTCGGTACCTAAAGTTATATTATCTAAAAGGGTTCCTTTTATAATTTTCATATCTTCTAAATAAATACCAGTTTGTTCTCTAAAAGCGCCTTTATCAATATTACTTAATGGAATTTTATCAAACATAATGGTTCCATTAATTGGTGTATAAAAGCCTGCCATTGTATTAAGTAACAAGGTTTTTCCTGTTCCTAATGCTCCGTTAATTATATGTAAACTATTAGGTTTTACTTCAAAAAACAGTTGATTAAAAACAGGCTTATTATTGTTAAATTGAATGCTAACATCTTTAAAAACAACTTCCATACCTTTTTTACTTTCAGTTAACTCAATATTAGCGTTTGGTTCTTCTGGTAAATCGGTTATTTTATTAAGCTTTGTTAACGATGTTATCACATCGTAATAACTTTCTAAGCTTTTAATAAGCTTTTCAACAGCGGTAAGTATGGTTAAAACAACAATTTCCGCAGCAACAAATGCGCCTATATTTAATTCTTGATTTATTAGCAAATAAGTTCCTATGGAAAGCATTAATAATGTTATGATCACTTTAAATAAAACAATAGTCCAATATTGAAAAAGGAGCACTTTAAAATGACTTGTACGATGTGTAAGATACGATACAACACGGTTATCTGTGCCTAATAAATGTGTGTTGTTTTTAGCGTTAATTTTAAATGTTTTAACTGATACTGCTATATCTTCTAACCACGAAGCTACTTCGTATTTTTTATCGCTTTCTTTTAAACTTGAAGCAATTCCTGAACTTGATGTATATTTAAAAATTATTACTACAAGTAACAATACCAAAGCGCCAAACACTAAAAACCATGGATGGTAAAAAGAAAGCAATACAATTCCAAAAAGAATTTGAATAAAAGCGGTAGGTATTTCAAGTAAAATTTTCGACATTCCCTTTTGTAAATTCGGAATATCAAAAAAACGGTTTACCAATTCGGGTAGATAATATTTTTGTGTAGCAGCTAAATTTACTTTTGGTAATTTTTCTGCAAATGCTAGCGAATATTCTACAAATATTTTTTGTTGAATTTTTTCTATAATTTGCATTACTCTAATCCTAAAAAAGCCTGCTAATAAGGTGCCAAAAACCACAAAACCAATTAAAATGTATAATGATGTTACCATGGTTGCGCCCATTACGTAGCTAACAATTGCCTGAATACCTATGGGTATACTTAATTGTACTAAACCGTTTAATATGGCATAAATATAAATACTTGCAACATCTTTTTTTTCTTTAGTAAGTACTGCAAACAGTTTTTTACCGCTAAATTCTGTATTGGTATTTTTTGTCATAGGCTTTTTTTTAATTCTATTCCAAAATTTATATATGTATTAAATTTAAAAGGGTTGTAAAAATAATTTTTTTATTACACTATTCTTGTTAACTACCTCTTAAAGATTTACTAAAACGCTATTTTTTTAAACAAAAAAAAGAGCAATAACTTTTATTATTGCTCTTTTTTTGCGTGTTATTTTATAACTACTTAGTTGCAGTCCAAGTTCCTGATATTGCCGGATTTTGCTTAGTATTTGTCCATTTACCCGATGAAAATGATTTATTCATTGTTCCTTCAAAAGAACCTATTATTTCATCATTATTTTCATCGTTTGTATAAATAAAATTCATTGTAACTTCTCCGTGAACATTTACTTTACCACTTACTGTTAAATCTAAATTAGGAAAACCTGCCGACTCTACATCGCCAATAATTACACCTTCACCGTTAACAGTAAAACTAATTTCACCTGTATCACTTCCTATGTATGTTCCTGTCCACGAGCCTTTGTAATTGTTATAAGGCGATGTTGATGTGATTGGATCTTCTTCTTCATGACAAGAAACTGTTAAAATTACTAATGGTAAACATATTAATAATAGTGCGAATACTTTTTTCATAGTTAATTAATTATAGTTACAGGTATTACATTGTTTTGCTAAAGTAATAATTATTTGCAAAGTTTTAAAAAATAGCACTAAAAAATTAACATTTTATAGCGAAAGATTTTCTAACATTTCTTTTGTCATAGTTTCTAAATCAAAATTATGTTGCCAACTCCAATGTGCTCTAGCTTCATCGTCGTTAATACTACTTGGCCAAGAATCGGCAATATCTTGTCTAAAATCAGGTTTGTAAGAAATTTCAAATCCTGGCTTTTCATTAGCTATAGCTTGTGCAATTTGTTTTGGTGTAAAACTCATTGCAGCTAAGTTGTATGACGATCGTATTTTAATTTGATCTTTATTAGCTTGCATAATTCCAATGGTAGCTTTAATAGCATCGTCCATATACATCATTGGAAGTTCGGTATTTTCAGATAAAAAACAAGTATATTTATTTTCTGCAACCGCTTTGTAATAAATATCAACAGCGTAATCGGTAGTACCACCACCCGGAGGTGTTTTCCAAGAAATTAAACCTGGGTAACGAATAGATCGTACATCAACACCAAATTTGTTAAAATAATATTCGCACCAACGTTCACCAGCTTGTTTTGATATTCCGTAAACAGTTGATGGTTCCATAACGGTATATTGTGGTGTGTTCTGTTTTGGGGTTGTTGGCCCAAAAACAGCTATACTTGAAGGCCAAAATATTTTATTAATTTTACCGTCTTTTGCTAAATTAAGTACATGAAACAACGAATTCATGTTTAAATCCCAAGCAAAAGCAGGATTTTTTTCTGCTGTTGCCGATAATAATGCTGCCATTAAATACACCTCGTTAATTTGGTGCTTTTCTATTACTGCTGCAACTTGGTCATAATTCATTGCATCAACAATTTCAAAAGGTCCTGTTTTAAAAACATCTTGTTCGCCTTTTCTAATATCCGATGCTATTACATTGTTTAAACCGTAAATTTCGCGTAATTTTAGGGTAAGTTCAGAGCCTATCTGGCCACAAGCTCCAATAATTAATATTTTGGTATTGTTCATGTTGTTTAAATTCTGATACAAAGATAGCTTTTGTTCCTATTTTTTTTAAATGTTTTATAAAAAATGTCAAAAACCTAGTATTATTTCCATTCAACACACATTTAGTACAGTCAATATTAGTAATTTTGCATATTATTTTAGAACATCATTTCTATGAAATACCTAATCATATCGGTACTTTTTTTAACACTTTTTACAAGTTGTAATAAAAAAAACACAACAGTACCTATTGTAACCACCAAAATATCGCAAGATTCATTGGTGCGCAGCATACATAAAAAGTGGCAATTTAAAGTTGTAGTAGCTAATAACGCAGTGGCTTCTAAAATAAACAACTGGGACCAATGGAATAATTTTAGTAACGAACTTACCATAAAACCAAATGCCAGTTTAAGTAGCTTAAAACGCAAGGCAACTATTTTGGTAGAAAAAGCCGCAGTTTTAAAAACAAACATTCCCGAAATGTATAACAAACCCGAAGTTAAAGCTCGTTTGGCTTTACTTGAAACCAACATTCAAAATTTAGACATGTTGCTTGAATTAGAACCGTTAAACATTAAAGAAATTAACAATTTACTTGCTGCCATACAAAAAAACACTAGTTCTTTAATAAACCAGTTTAACGAATTTGAAATTAAAGCTAACATACCAAAAGAAACAGGCGAAGACCAATTAATGCAAACAATAGACACCGTTAAACGCGCTACGTTAAATGCTTTACCTACCGAATAATGAGTATAAAAAAAATAGTTGAACAAGCCACAAAAACCCAACAATTACAAAGCCAAATTACAAAATTAGGTACAAAAATACATAGCAAAGGTTTTGTTGGTTCGGCACTATCGTTTCAAATTCAGGCATTATTTAAAAATGCCGAACAACATTTTTTGCTAATTTTTAACGATAAAGAAGAAGCCGCTTATTATTTAAACGATTTAGAAAACCTTATTTCTAAAGAATACGTACTTTTTTATCCAGGTTCGTACCGCCGTCCGTATCAAATTGAAGAAACCGATAACGCCAATGTACTTTTACGTGCCGAAGTTTTAAACCGATTAAACGCACGTAAAAAACCAGTTGTTATTGTTTCGTACGCCGATGCCTTGTTTGAAAAAGTAGTTACCCGAAAACAACTTGATAAAAACACTTTAAAAATTGCCGTTAACGATAAAATGACTATTGATTTTGTTAACGAAGTACTTTTTGAATACAATTTTAAACGTGTAGATTTTGTATCGGAACCTGGTGAATTTTCTGTTCGCGGTGGTATTATTGATGTTTTTTCTTTTTCGAACGAAAACCCTTATCGTATTGAATTTTTTGGAAACGAAATAGACAGTATTAGAACTTTTGATGTGGAAACACAACTTTCTATCGAAACCAACAAAAAAATAACCATTATACCTAATGTTGAAAACAAGTTTTTACAAGAAACACGTGAAAGCTTTTTAAACTACATTAATCCAAATACTGTTTTGTTTATTCAAAACACCATGGTAGTTAAAGAACAACTTACTAAAATGTTTCAAAAAGCTACCGAAACTTTTGATAAGTTAAGCACTAATGTAAAACATTTATCGCCAAATGAAATGTTTTTACCTGCAACCGAATTTCTTTTAAAAGCAGAAGATTTCACCGTGGTTGAATTAGCTCAGCAAAACTTTTTCACACCAAACTTGTCCATTGAATTTTTCCAAAGCCCGCAGCCGTCATTCAATAAACAATTCGATTTACTTATCGAAAACCTCAACCAAAATACCGAAAACGGCTATACCAATTATTTGTATTGCTCTAGTGAATCACAACGCAACCGATTTGAAGAAATTTTTAGCAGCTTAAAAGACCAAAATCAACAAATTAAACAATACAAAACCGTTGTAATGCCTTTATTTCAAGGTTTTATTGATAAAGAAAACCAAATTGTTTGCTATACCGACCATCAAATTTTTGAACGCTACCATAAATTCAGTATTAAAAATGGTTACACCAAAAAACAAACCATAACTTTAAAAGAGCTTACAACACTATCGGTTGGTGATTACGTTACCCACATTGATCACGGAATTGGTAAATTTGGCGGTTTACAAAAAATTGATGTTGAGGGCAAAAAACAAGAAGCCATAAAACTAGTGTACGCAGATAATGATATTGTTTACGTATCTATACACTCACTACACAAAATATCAAAATACAATGGTAAAGACGGTGCGCCACCAAAAATTTACAAAATTGGCTCTGGCGCTTGGAAAGCCTTAAAACAAAAAACTAAAGCACGTGTTAAACACATTGCCTTTAACTTAATAAAATTATACGCTAAACGCAGACTTGAAAAAGGATTTGCATGTGCACCCGATAGTTATTTACAAGCCGAACTTGAAAGTTCGTTTATTTATGAAGATACACCAGATCAGTTAAAATCGACTATTGATGTAAAAACCGATATGGAAAACGATCGTCCTATGGATCGTTTGGTTTGTGGCGATGTGGGCTTTGGAAAAACCGAAGTTGCCATACGTGCTGCTTTTAAAATGGTTGATAATGGCAAACAAGTTGCTGTATTGGTACCAACTACTATTTTGGCTTTTCAGCATTACAAAACGTTTACCAAACGTTTAAAAGATATGCCTGTAAAAGTAGCCTACTTAAATCGCTTTAAAACAGCAAAACAAAAAACCGAAACCTTAAAAGAACTAGCCGAAGGTAAAATTGATATTATTATTGGCACACATCAATTGGTTAATAAAAACGTGGTTTTTAAAGATTTAGGCTTATTGGTTATTGACGAAGAACAAAAATTTGGTGTTGCCGTTAAAGATAAACTTAAAACCATTGGCGAAAACATTGATACCCTTACACTTACCGCAACGCCAATTCCGCGCACCTTGCAGTTTTCATTAATGGCCGCACGTGATTTATCCGTAATTTCAACCCCACCACCAAATCGTTATCCTATTGAAACAAATGTTGTTGGATTTAATGAAGAAATAATTCGTGATGCTATAACTTATGAAATTGAACGCGGCGGACAGGTATATTTTATTAACAACCGTATTGAAAACATTAAAGAAGTAGCCGGTATGATTCAACGTTTGGTTCCGCATGCAAAAGTAGGCATAGGACACGGCCAAATGGACGGTAAAAAATTAGAAGACTTACTGTTATCTTTCATGGAAGGTGAATTTGATGTTTTGGTTGCCACAACAATTATTGAAAGTGGTTTAGACGTACCTAACGCAAACACTATTTTTATAAACAACGCTAACAATTTTGGTTTAAGCGATTTACACCAAATGCGTGGCCGTGTGGGGCGTAGCAATAAAAAAGCGTTTTGCTATTTTATTACACCGCCTTATAGTGTAATGACCGAAGAAGCTAGAAAACGCATATCGGCATTAGAACAATTTAGCGATTTAGGTAGCGGATTTAATATTGCCATGAAAGATTTAGAAATTCGTGGTGCTGGTGATATTTTAGGTGGTGAACAAAGTGGTTTTATTAATGAAATTGGCTTTGAAACCTACCAAAAAATTATGAACGAAGCTATTGACGAATTAAAAGAAAACGAGTTTAAAGATTTATACGAAGACGAACAAAATATTGATACCAAAGAGTACGTAAAAGATATTGTAATTGAATCTGATTTTGAAATTTTGTTTCCAGATGAATACATTAACAGCGTTTCAGAACGTTTGGCTTTATATAATGAAATGGCTACTTTAAAAACCGAAGATGAATTAATTGCATTTCAAAATAAATTAACCGACCGTTTTGGTGCATTGCCAAAACAAGCCATAAACCTATTAGATTCAGTACGTATAAAATGGATTGCTTCAAAAGCAGGAATTGAAAAACTGGTTTTAAAACAAGGCAAAATGATTGGTTATTTTGTTAGCGATCAACAATCAATGTACTACCAATCGTCACAATTCCGTAAAGTACTGCAGTTTGTACAGGTATATCCAAAACTGGCTACGTTAAAAGAAAAACAAACCAAAAACGGTTTGCGCTTATTGTTAACGTTTGATCATATCAAATCAATTAGTAAAGCTTTAGAAAACCTTCAAAAACTACAACAATTATGAAAAAGGTAAGTAGTTGTATATTATTAGTTTTATGTAGTTTTACTGGTTTTGCTCAGGATACCTTGGCAATGCCCAGCAAACCAGTGTTTACCGATGTTATTTATACCGGTGGTACTACCGATGATTTACACAATTACATAAACAACAACTTTAATTACAACAATGTAAAAAAAACCGATGTGCCTAAAACTAACAAAAAACAATCGTTTTTTGTGTTTTATGTATCGTTTACTATTAATGAAGAAGGTGTTCCTTTTGATTTTTCTCTAGAAGATATTGCTAAAGATAATAGTTTTTATATAGAAGCTGTACGTGTAATTGCATCAACACGTTGGCAATTTGCTACCGAAAATGGTGCATATAAAAAACAATATGTTGTTATACCTGTAAAGGCTAGTACCAACGAATTATAAAAAAATAAGGATTGTTTAAACAATCCTTATTTTTTTATAACCTTGTGAAATAATGTTTTATTAGTTTTAGTGTAAATTTTTAAAAGATATATTCCATTTGATAAACTTTCTAAATTAAATTGATTTTTTTGGGTCATTAAAACCTTTTTACCACTTACATCATAAACATCAATTTTTTTTATTTCATCGTTTAACTCTACATTTAAAACACCTGTTGTTGGATTTGGAAAAACCGAAATTTTAGAAATTAAAGCGTTTTCTAAATCATTAACACTAAGAGCTAATTGATTTAAATCATAAAGCTGAGTTCTATCTATTATCCAACGTGGATATGAATTAAGCAAATATCCTTTAGTAATTGAATTATGTATATGTAACCTATCATCGTTATCAAAATATAAAAATTCAAAATTACTTTCTAAATTAAATGTTGCTACATTATTAAGATCTTCGTTTAACATTTCAATTTCAGAACTAAGAAAATCGGTGTGTAAAATGAAATTTTTATACTTATAAAATCTTGAAGTAAATTTTCTATTGATATCCTTTTTAATATTTAAAGTGTTTTTATCAATTTGATATAGTTTATCGTTGTCTTGAAAATAAACCGAATTGTTTTCAAAAACTACTGCATCGTAAGGTTTTGTGATGTTTTTTTGTGCGTAAGTTCCGTTTAAATTTACTTTAAATATTTTATACACACTGGTGCCATTTTGAACAGCTGCAAAATAAATACTTTTTGTTACAGGATCTATAACTGACTGAAAATAAACTTCATAATCAATTCCATATACTATTTCTTGTATTTTTTGAAAATTTTTATAAATAATAAGTTTAGATTTTGAATTATATGTATTTGGAATATGTTCATGTTGTGCAAAATAATAATACAAATCATTATTAGCATCAATAAATTGATTTACAGGCCTCGATGATTCTGGTAATAAAATAGTTTGTTTGTAACTACCCGTAACCATATCGTACTCCTTTATAACATTATCTGTTAAAGTATAATCAATAGTATATAGTTTATTGTTATGAACAAGTACTTTATCAAAAGTATCAACTAAGGTATTAAATACAACTGTACCATTGCTTTGCATTTTTTGTAAATAATACACATAATTTTGTTGTTGATCTAAACTGGTGGTACCAAAATATATATTATCTAAATTATCTATCTCTGCATTACTGAATAAACTGTTATTTACACTATTCTCAAAAACAACATTATAATTTTTATCTAATTTTTTTATGTAATCTTTACTACTTACACCAGTAGCACCTGTTGACATACCAATACTATAACTGTAAAATATTATCGATGAATTATCTGAAAGTATTTTATGTACACCTCTGTAAAAAGTACTCGCACTTCCTTTACCTTGATAAATATAATGAGGATAAATGTTTGAACGGTTTGGTAATTTATATGCAACTGAAGCTACATTATCGTAAAAATCACTTGAATTAGGTACTATTTGGTTAGATTGTTGCGCAAAAACATTGAAAGAGGTACCATCTTTCACAAACAACTTTACATTGTTTACCGATATATTAGAATATGGCTCAACAGTTTGCCATTGATTATCAACAACATCAATATGATCGTCATAAATTACTCCAATATTGCTCTCGTCTATAGCAATAATTTCGTTTCCTGTAAAATTATAATCTAAAACATCTTTTGTTATGGTACCAGTAGGTGAGATTATAACTTCGGATAATTCGGCTGTTGTTGCAAAACTGTTAAGTTTACTCATTCCAAACAATCGAATACTTCCGTTAGGAAGAATTTGCGAATTGTGAAAACTATTCATACGAACATTATCTTGATAATGTCCTAAATAAGTTAACTGATCTGAAATTGCTAAAGTAATGTACGATTGTGAACTTACAAAACTTTCAAAAGTAAAATACAAAACATTACCCAATAAATTAGATTTTAATTCTCTATTTTTTAAAACAATTAAATATTGCCCTGATCCTGTGTAAGAACTTACATTTAAAGATGCGTAACCTTGCGTTAATAATTTATTAATTCGATATTCGTATGTGGATGATGAGGTACCTTTTTTAACACCTGTTAAATAGTAATAATTTCCTTTTTCGTAATAGAAAGACAAAGTATATCCGTACAAATCTACTTGTGGGTCATAAGGTAAAATATCGGTTCTGTGTTCAATACTTTCTGTATTATTTGGCGAAAATTTAAAAAAAGTAACTTTGTTATTTGGTGAATGTGCAGTATAAACTAATACAAAATTATTATTATCATCTAAGTGTGTAAAAATAAATCTATAATTTGTAGTTGTATAATTTGCAGGTTCATTTAGTTGTAAAGCAACATCTTCTAAGCTTTTTTGAAAAATTAAACTACCCGTACTACTTAGCTTTGTAACATAATGTTTATTATCTGTTGTATATGAATTAAAGTTAATTAAACTAACCGTATATACATATAAGTTACCATTCTGATCAACTTCTGCATTTCTAAAATTATCTAAACTATTCTGATCGGGTGTTGTAATTACATAAGTCCAAAGCGTATCCATATTGCTATTTAATTTAGCAACAAATACGTCTAATGTGGTATATGTTTCGTCTTTTGTACCTATAATAAAAGAATCGCCATTAGATAATTTAATAGCTTTTTTTAAAGCTGAAATATTAGAACTTGTGTTTTTATAATGATCAATTGTTCCTAGTGCATTTAATTGTTGAGTTTGCGCTTGAACTTGGATTGATAAAATATAAAATAATAATAGTTGAAGTAAAAATTTCATAAATGCTTCTTTTTGATTATAAATTTAATCATTTTTTACAAATAACTAAATTATAGATAGTTCTGTAATTTCAATTAATTATTATAGTACCAACTGATTTAAAATTTCAATATACAAATCTATTCCTTCTTCAATTTCATGCACAAAAACATATTCATCTGCGGTGTGTGAACGCGCCGAATTTCCTGGTCCTAATTTTATCGATGGAATTTTTAACACCGCCTGGTCACTGGTTGTTGGTGAACCGTAGGGAGTTCTACCTAAATGCAAACCGGCTTTTACAATTGGATGTTCTAACGCTATAAACGATGGACGTAAACGGGTTGATCGTGGTTTAATTTCACATTTTGTATGTGCTTTTATTATTTCTAAAACCTCTTCGTTTGTGTAAGCATCGGTTATACGCACATCTACTACAAAATCGCAGGTTGATGGTACCACATTGTGCTGTGTACCCGCATTAATCATTGTAACCGACATTTTTATAGGTCCAAACATTTCCGATTGTTTTGGAAACTCAAAGGTTTTAAACCACAAAATATCTTCAATGGCATTGTAAATGGCGTTTTCACCTTCGTTACGGGCTGCATGCCCCGATTTTCCTAAAGCCTTACACTCTAAAACCATTAAACCTTTTTCGGCTACTGCCAAATGCATTTGGGTAGGTTCGCCAACAATTGCAAAATCTAATGTTCCTAATTTTGGTACTACCGATTCTAACCCATTCAAACCTAAAATTTCTTCTTCGGCTGTTGCAGCTAAAACAAAATTGTATTTTAAATTGGGGTTATCGTAATAATGCAGAAAGGTTGCTATTAAGGCTACTAAACAACCGCCGGCATCGTTACTGCCTAAACCGTATAGCTTACCATCAATTATTTCGGGCAAAAACGGATCGCGGGTGTAATCTATATTGGGGCGTACGGTGTCGTGGTGCGAGTTTAATAAAATGGTAGGCTTTAATGGGTTGTAATACTTATTAAATGCCCATACGTTGTTAAGTTCACGGTGTGTTTTAACACCAAAACTTTGAATGTACGTATTAATTATAGTTGCTGTTTGCTGTTCTTCTTTACTAAACGATTGTGTTTTAATTAAATCAATCAACAAACCAATGCTTTTTTCTTTTAAATTTTTCATTCGCTTAAAATTGAGTTCAATTTTGCAATAACATCATTAGGTGCAATAATTTCCATTACATTTTCGTAACCTGGAACTATTTTATTGCCATAAACCGATGTGGGTATAAACGGAAATGTATCTAAATTTGGAATTAAACTGTTAGTCATTGGCTGATTAAAAGGTACAAAACCTGCATACGGATGCGTGTTGCCCCATAAAGTTACCACTTGTACCCCATACATTGCTGCAATATGTGCATTACCAGAATCCATTGAAAGCATTACGTTTAAATAAGGGATTAGTTGTAATTCTTGTTTAAAATTAAACACATTGGGTACCAATATAACATTTGTAAGGTTTTGTTGCAGTTCTTTTAATTGCCCTAATTCACTTTTACTACCAAATAAAAATATTTTGTGTAACTTATTTTTAGCTATTTCAGCAATAACGTGTTGCATTAAAGCTGTAGGATATACTTTGGTTTTGTACTGCGCAAAAGGTGCAATACCAATCCATTTATTACTTAATTTTTCGCCAGTAATTGTTGTAAATTCATCTGTTAAAACAGGTTTTTCAGGAAAAACTATTTTAGATAAAATTACTTTAAAACCTAACAGCTCTAAAGTATCAACATGCCTTTGAACCATTGGTTTTACTGGTTTTAATATTTTTTTTTGCAGTTTGGTTAGTTCTTTTTTTTCTTTTCTACCTTTATTGGTAAAAGCTACTTTTGTGCCAGTTAATTTAAAAAAAGTTCGCAGAATTTTTGACCTTAAAACATTGTGAAAATCTGCTACAAAATCAATTTTCAACGGCTTTAAATCGTTAAACAATCTATAAATTCCAAAAAATCCTTTGTGACGATTTTCTAAATCAACTCCAAAAAAAGCTACTCTTTCTATACCTTCAAAAAAAGGCTTAAAAAAAGGGCGCGAAACCACCGTTACTTTTACATTTTTGTGTTGCTGTACCAATGCTGTAATTACGGGAACTGTCATAGCTACATCGCCCATTGCCGATAATCGTATTACTAAAATATGTTTCATTTTAATTTGCGAAAATTTGTAACACTTGGTACGATAAATCTAAAACGGGTTTATATGCTACCCAAAAAGCTACCAACGGCATTATTATAAATACTAAACCAACATAAAGCCATATTTTTGATGTACTATGCGCAAGCAATTTGGCAAAAAAGTAAATAAGTAAATAGTACACACTTAAAATGCCAAGTGGTACAAAAAAAAGTTGGGCATAGCTGTTAAAAAATTGCCCTATTAAAACTGCTATTAAAACTATTAAAATAGTAAAAAGCAGTATTTGTGTTATTTTTATAAGTTTGTTCATAGCAAAAAAGACTTTCATATGCTGAAAGTCTTTCAAAAGTACTTATTTTTTATTTTGATACAATACTGGGTTTAATTCTTCGTCGTTGTACATTTTCATTTGTTTGTACACTTTCATGAATTTTTCACCGTTTTCTATATCATCAATTAATTGGCTTATTGATGTAAACATGTCTTGTTTTTGTTCTAACAAAACGTTTAATTTTTCTTGACATTTAGCGCGGTGTTCTGTTGATGCATCTGGGCGTGTAGCCTCTTCTTGCATGTGGTAAATTTTTAACGCTAAAATTGACAAACGGTCAATAGCCCAAGCTGGACTTTCGGTATTAATTTTTGCGTTTGGTTTAACTTGTACGTTTTTGTATTTATCTAAAAAATAGCTGTCAATATACTCAACCATATCGGTTCGTACTTGGTTCGATGCATCAATTTTACGTTTTAAAACCAAAGCTGCAACAGGATCAATTTGTGGATCACGAATAATATCTTCGTAATGCCATTGTACAGTATCAACCCAGTTTTTAGCATACAACAAATGCTCTATAGTTCCTTTTTCAAAAGGATTTTCTATTGGATGATTTACGTCGTCGTATTTATGATAATCTACAATACTTTTTTCAAAAACAGGAAATGCGAATTCTGCAAACATTGATATAATTTTTATTTACAAATATAGTTTTAATACTTTTACAACAATAAAAAACACCACTAAAGTTATGCAAATTCATTATTTATCAGACCAAAACAGCATTTTAAATCATTTTTTAATGCAAATACGTCATTTCGAAATTCAAAAGGATACCCTGCGTTTTAGAAAAAACATGGAACGTATTGGCGAAGTTATGGCATATGAACTTAGTAAAACACTTGAATTTGAATCAACAAAAGTACCAACACCACTAGGTACTAAAAATACAATGACAATTAGTAATAAAGTAGTTTTATGCGCTATACTAAGAGCTGGTTTGGCATTGCACACAGGTTTTATGAATTTTTTTGACGATGCAGAAAATGCATTTATATCGGCGGCACGTACGCATGGTACTTCGGATATTTTGGTAGAGTATCAAGCAATGCCTTCGTTTAAAAATAAAAGTTTGCTTTTGTTAGATCCTATGCTTGCAACGGGACATTCTTTACATGCTGTTTATAAGCAATTAACAAATCATGAACAACCTAAAGAAATACATATTTGCGTGGTAATTGCAGCACCAGAAGGCATTGCATATTTAGAACAACATTTGCCAAACAACATACATTTGTGGGTTGCTAGTTTAGATAACGGTTTAAACAACAAAAATTATATTGTACCCGGTATTGGCGATGCAGGAGATTTGGCTTATGGTATAAAACTATAATTTCATTAAAAAAAACAGTAATAAACTTACCCCTAAAATACTAACTAAAACAGTTTCTTTAATCCAGTAACTTTTAGTTGTTGCTAAAAAATTTCCTCCTATAATTGATAATGGAAAAAATGTAAAAACCAATAATCCATTTGATTTATCGGGCGAAATTATATAAACTGTTGCCCCTATTACAAAGCAAAAAACAATGTTTTTGTATAATATTAATTGGTCTGTTGCAATATTTTTTAAGTTGGTAAATAAATAAAAGGTAAACAAAACGGCTATAGTTGCTAAAAAAGCCAAAGCAATGTTTTGATAACCGTTTTCAAAATAACTAAAATTAAAGCCAATAGCGTACTTGTTTGTCCAAAATTCAACCAAATTAATACCGTTAAACAAACTGTATGTATAAAACAAAATGGTAAAGGTTAACAAGGCAATTAATGGGATAATCCAATTGCGATAATCTTGCCCTACGTACCAAATAATGGTTAAATAAATCATTGCAAAGTACAAAATGGTCCACGATTCAAACAAGGTGGCTATAAAAATCCATAAACTGGCATCAAAAATTTTTAGTTTGGGCATATTTAATGTTTGCATAGAAATAATTCTGCGCAATGCCAAAAGCACTAAAAAATTGGCTATTATTAAATTAGCATCGTCATAAAAAGTAGGAAAAAGAATTAAAAAACAGGCGTATAAAAACAACGAATACAAGTTGTTTGCAGATAAATAGTTTTTTAATGTTATAAATTGTATCAACAAAACCGATACAACAACCAATATAAACAAAAAACTTTTTTCTATAATTACGGTTGGCGATTGCAACCATTTTAAATCGCTAATTAAATGTATAAAATAAGTGGCCAATAGCATAAAACCTATTACTACATACCCTATTGGTTTACTTTTTGAAAAAAGATTTGCAAGCATTAACGATATTATTTAGTTTTTGTAAATAAGTTGTTGATAATTTTTTTTACTTTTGTTGCAAAGTTAGAATTAAACTGAAATTAAACATAAATAATTAATAACAATATTATGTGGACATCTTTCTTTAAAGGTATTGAATTTTTATTCGTTGATGTATTGTTTGTACCAATGGATTGGTTTGCTAAACTAGAATTATCAAACTGGTGGGTTGCAAACATTATTAACTGGATTTTTATTATTATTTGTTGCGTGGCTTTCTCGTACTGGTTAAAGCAGTTACGTTTATTCGCTTCAAATAACGAAGACAATCAAGACACAACGGCACATTCGTTCTTAAAATAAAAAAATCAGGTTTAAAACCTGATTTTTTATGCTTCTTTTTTTCTTATACTATCATGTGCGTGGGTTTCAACACCATTATTCCATAACGTTAAAATATCGGTTGCTACAGCTGCACCGCTACCTGCAGCAATTGCTAACTGACTGCGATGCCCAGCTAACGTTCCTGCTACATATACACCACTAGTTACCAAATGATCATTATTTGCTAACTGAATTCTATTTTTTTGAGGCAATGATTTTTTATGCGGTATTACAAAATCATGTAAAAAACCATCAATTGTAAAAGGATTGCTAGAATTAATTGCTAAAACTATAGTTTCGGCCTCGTAAATATTTTCGTTGGTTGTAACCAAAAAGAAAGTTCCGTTGGTAGTTATCGAAACCACTTTCTCGTTTGTAATTTGTTGTATTTCAGGATATAGATGCTGTAAATCTTCAATTGTATTTTTTAACAAATCACTCCCTAAAGTATTAGGTGCAATTCCATAGGCATTGTTAAACACTGCATCTTGTAGCATAGATGCTTTTTGGTGGGTAATAATTCCTATTTTTTTATTGGGCATAAACGGTTTTTTAAGAGCCGAACCTAAAATTAAGGCACACGAAACCCCCGAAACGCCACCGCCAATTATTAAACAGTTAAACATTTTATTTGTTTTTGTTGTCTATAGCTTTAGATGTATTAAAAATAAGCAGTAAAATAACAGCACACAAAACAGCTATAATGCAAATTAATGCAACAACACTTTCACCTTGAAATAAGTTGTTAAAATCTAATTTTGTAATGTTTAATACAATCAAAGCAATAGCAATTGCTATAACTATGTATGTAAGATATTTCATTATTGATTTATTATGTTGAATAGGAAACGAAAGTACAAAATAATTAATTAGTTAAGCAAGTCTTTAACATTAGTAGCAAATAATTTAACAGCAATAGCTAATAAAACCACTCCAAAAACTTTTCTAATTACACCTAAACCGTTTGCACCAATTAAGCGTTCTATTTGGCCCGATAGTTTTAAAACCACATATACTACTATAATATTTAACACTATAGCCAATACAATATTTATGGTTTGATATTCTGCGCGTAACGCTAAAATAGTGGTCATTATACCCGGCCCAGCAATTAAAGGAAAGGCTAAAGGAACAATAGATGCTGTTTTAGGTTCTTCATCGCGGTACAAACGTATCCCCAAAATCATTTCTAATGCTAAAAAAAACAATACAAATGCACCTGCAACTGCAAATGAATTTACATCGATTCCTATTAATGTTAAAATACTTTCGCCCACAAACAAAAAAGCAATCATAATTAAAGCAGCTACTAAAGATGCTTTTTCCGATTGAATTTTACCTACGCGTGCACGTAAATCAACAATAATAGGTATCGAACCTAAAATATCAATTACAGCAAAAATAATCATGCCCGCAGTAAAAATTTCTTTAAAATTAATTTCCATAGCTTTATTTTTTGCAAAGGTATTTATTCTACCTTAAAATACACTTGCTTTTTAAATGATAATTTTTAGGTTTTTACATAACTATATAAACAAGTAAATAGTTGTAACTTTGCAACTGTTAATGAATTGATTTATGTTTCAGATTGGAAAAACAATAGTATCAGACGATGTTCTTGAAAAAGAATTTGTTTGTAACCTAACCGCCTGTAAAGGACAATGCTGTATTGATGGTGATGCCGGTGCACCTTTAGATGAAAACGAAACAGCCATTTTAGAAGATATTTACCCTATAATTAAACCTTATTTACGTAGCGAAGGTATCGATGCTATTGAAAATCAAGGCACTTGGGTTGTTGGCGAAGACGGCACCTTTGAAACCCCGCTTATAAACAATAAAGAATGTGCCTATGTAATTTTTGACGGCCCAACTGCTTTATGCGGTATTGAACAAGCGTATAACGAAGGTTTAATTAAATGGAAAAAACCTGTGTCGTGCCATTTATACCCTATACGTATTAAAGAATTTTCGCAGTTTTCAGCTGTTAATTACAACCGTTGGCATATTTGTGACGATGCTTGTACACTTGGAAAAGAATTAGAAGTACCTGTTTATAAGTTTTTAAAAGAACCACTAATTCGTAAATTTGGCGAAAGTTGGTATAACGAACTAGAAACCGTGGCTACCGAATGGCAAAAACAATCATTTAATAAAAAGTAATTGTTGCGGATAATTTATAATTGCATGGTGGTTTTTAAGTAAATCGCTACCAATTATACCATGAACTTTAGGCAAATCGTATTCGGCTAACGCAAAATTAACATGGGTAAGATCAAGCAAAATAACAGCAACACCGTTTTGTTTCCATTTACCCATTTGTATGCAATTATTGGTCGAAATTTCGGCATGCATACCATTAGCACCTGCCCCCGAAGCTTTTGCTTTATGGGTTTTTGATAATAATTTAAAATACAATTGTTCGTTACTATCAATACAAGTGTTTGATGCGCCAGTATCAATTAAAAACAAACCTTTGGTTTTATTAATTTTTGCATGCACAAACAAATGGTTCGATTTGCGAATACGAAATGGAATACTAAAATAACCTTGTTGTTCAAAAAATAGCAAACTATCGTTCATACATTTAAAATTTAATAAACACAAAAATAGGTTTTAGTTACTTTTGTTTTTAAAAAAATATCTAAAACGTTTTAAAAAGTAAGCAATAATTAAAATGATTTTAATTGATACACATACACATTTGTATAGTGAAGAATTTAATGCAGATAGAAACGAAATGATGCAACGCGCCCTTAATGCGGGGGTTAAACATTTTTTTGTACCCGCAATAGACGCTTCTTATTACAACGGTATGCAACAAATCAAACAGCAATATCCACAAAATGTTCATTTAATGATGGGTCTACACCCATGTTATGTTAAACCCGAAACTTTTGAACAAGAATTGGCTTTTGTTGAACAAGAACTTGCAAAAAACACGTACGTTGCCGTAGGCGAAATTGGAGTTGATATGTATTGGGATAAAACTACCCTTAACATTCAACAACAAGCTTTTCAAACACAAATACAATGGGCAAAAAAACTAGGCTTACCTATAAACATACATTGTCGCGATGCTTTTGATGAGGTTTTTGAAGTATTAGAACAAGAAAAAGCTTCAGAGTTATTTGGAATTTTCCACTGTTTTACGGGCGATTTTAACCAAGCTCAACGCGCCTTAAACCTAAACATGAAATTAGGAATTGGCGGTGTTGCAACCTTTAAAAACGGCAAAATAGACCAATATTTAAACCAAATACCTTTAGAACATATTGTTTTAGAAACCGATTCACCTTATTTAGCGCCCGTACCACACCGCGGCAAACGCAACGAAAGCAGCTATGTTGCTTTAGTTGCACAAAAATTAGCAAGTATTTACAACTTATCGGTTGAAGAAATTGCATTGCAAACAACAAAAAACGCATTAAACATTTTTAAATTGTAAATTGGAAGTATATTTGTTTCAGTTACGAAAATAATTCAAAACCATGTCTAAATTCGATTCAATACGCTTTTATCACGATGAAGAAGTTCCAAAAGTACTTCAGCAAATTGCTTTACATCCAATGGTAAAATCGTTAGTAGCCTATACGTTTCCAGACTATTCAGAAGAGCAAATAAAAAATTTGCTAAGCAGCATACACAACATAAGCGATTTTCAATCAAAAATCATTTATCATACCTTACAACGTGTTTTAAAAAACACATCGGAAGGCCTTTCAAGCTCGGGATTTGAAAAGTTAGACAGCAATACTACCTATCTTTTTATATCAAATCACCGCGATATTTTACTTGATACCAGCTTATTAAACGTTTTATTAATGGATCACGGCAAAATAATGACCGGATCGGCAATTGGCGACAATCTTGTGCAAAAACAATTGTTTATGGATTTAGCAAAACTAAACCGTAATTTTATTGTAAAACGCGGACTATCGCCTCGTGAATTGCTAGAAAGCAGTAAGCTTTTATCAGAATACATGTATCATTTATTAAAAGAAGAAAACCGATCGGTTTGGATTGCTCAACGCGAAGGCCGAACTAAAGACGGTAAAGACGCAACGCACCAAGGTGTTTTAAAAATGATTGGTATGGCTTGTAACGAACCATCAATGATGGATTATTTTAAAAATCTTCGAATTATACCTGTATCTATTTCGTATGAATACGATCCTACCGATAAATTAAAAATGCCTCAATTATTAGCCAAAATGGCCGATGAGCATTACATTAAAGATAAAAACGAAGATTTTTTAAATTTAATGAGTGGTGTTGTTGGGCAAAAAAAACGCATTCACTTACACATTGGCAACGTTTTAAATACCGAATTAGATGTAATAAAAAACGAAACTTCCAATGTTAATAAACAAATTCAACTTTTAGCAAAAGTTATCGATGAGCAAATTGTTGCTAATTACAAACTTTGGCCAACAAACTATATAGCTTACGATTTACTTAACAACACCAATCGCTTTGAAAATGAATACACCGATAAAGAAAAGCAATTGTTTTTACGTAGGTTAGAATTAAAAGTTGATAAATGCAACGACACCGTTGTTGAAACATTTTTAGAAATGTACGCCAACCCAGTTGTTAACAAATTAAATTTAAACCATGCATAAACCAGCTATTCTATTAATTTATACGGGCGGAACTATTGGTATGGTTAAAGATTTTGAAACAGGCGCCCTAAAGGCCTTTAATTTTAACCAACTTTTAGAACGCATTCCCGAATTACAGTTATTAGATTGCACCATTGATACGTATTCGTTTGAAGAACCTATAGATTCATCGGACATGAACCCTGAGCATTGGGTTAAAATGGCCGAAGTTATAGAAAAAAACTATCATTTATTTGATGGTTTTGTGGTTTTACACGGATCCGACACCATGTCGTACACCGCATCGGCATTAAGTTTTATGCTAAAAAACCTTTCAAAGCCGGTTATTTTAACGGGTTCGCAATTACCTATTGGCGATTTGCGTACCGATGCTAAAGAAAATTTAATCACCGCTATACAAATTGCTTCGTTACAAGAAAACAAACAACCGGTAATTAAAGAAGTTGGTTTGTATTTTGAATATAAATTGTACCGTGGTAACAGAACCACAAAAATATCGGCCGAACATTTTAATGCGTTTACATCACCAAACATGCCGCATTTAGCAGAAAGTGGTGTTCATTTAAAAGTAAACCATCATTTATTATCAAATTTTTACACATCAAACCAGCTTATTATTCACAAAACACTAGAAACCAACGTGTTTATTTTAAAAATATTTCCTGGTATTACTCAAAATGTACTTAACGCCATATTAAACATACCTAATTTAAAAGGATTGGTTTTAGAAACCTTTGGATCAGGTAACGCACCAACCGAGTTCTGGTTTATTAATGCATTACAAAAAGCCATTCAAAAAGGAATTAAAATTGTAAATGTAACCCAATGTTGGGGCGGTAGCGTAGATATGGGTAAATATGAAACCGGAACAGCTTTAAAACAAATTGGCGTTATTTCTGGTTACGATATAACTACCGAAGCCGCCATAACCAAACTCATGTTTTTACTTCCGCAAGATTTAAATCCCAATGAATTTGCAAATGCCTTTCAAACAGCAATATGTGGCGAATTAAATTTAATGAACTAAAAAACACTTTTAGTTCATTTTTTTTATACATTTATCATAAAAAACAATTAAAAAGTTATTATGAAACATAAAATTACACTGCTTTTAAGTTTAATTTGTTTATGCGGATACTCGCAAGCTAATCATAGTTTTGGCGATAGTAAAAACATTGTAAAATGGAATGTTTTAGGGCTTACCTCATCAACATTATCTGTGCAATACGAACGTATTTTATCAGAAAACATAAGTTTTGCAACCACCGTTAATATTATGCCTCAACGCAGTATTCCTTATTTTGATAATGTAAGAAAAACAATAAACGATGCCGGAGCTACCGATATTTTAAAAGATGTACGCATGCAAGCCTATTCGGTAATACCCGAAGTGCGCTATTATTTTGGAAAAGAATCTGCGCAAGGTTTTTATATTGCACCTTTTTTTAGATACGATCGTTTTGTGTTAGATTTTCCTATTGAATATATTTACAAAAACGAACTTGCTTTTATAACTTTAGATGGTAGTGTAAACGGTTTTTCTGGCGGTTTATCGTTTGGTGCGCAATGGCAACTTGCAACTAATTGGTATCTTGATGTTAACTTTTTAGGATTAAGCTACGGCGGCGCAAATGGTAAATTAAGCGGTAAACGACCTTTAGATGCCGAAGAACAAACTAATGTTAAAGATGCGTTAAGCGATCTTGAAATAGACGTAATTAAGTACAAATATAATGTTGACGCAAACGGCGCCGAAGTTAAAATAAAAGGCCCGTGGGCAAACGCAAAGTTTGCAGTTGCAGTTGGCTATCGTTTTTAAACTTTTAAAACATATAAATATGAAAAAAACATTTTTACTACTATTTTCGTTAGGCGTTATAACAACAAGTATCGCACAAAATCAATCCGACAAAGTAAACAAACCGACGGTTGAAAATAAAAACATGGTAAAGCTAAACCTATTAGCACTTAGCGCCCGAAACATTTCGGTACAATATGAGCGACTAATAACTCCTAAAACAACCATTGGCGTAACTATTAACAACACCCCAGCAAAAGGGTTGCCTTTTTCAAGTTCGTTAGAATCGTTTGTAGATGATAAAACAACGGTAGCACAATTAAAACAAATTGAATTTTCAAGTTTTTCTGTAACTCCAGAAGTTAGATTTTATTTGGGAAAAGAAGGTTTTAAAGGCTTTTATATTGCACCTTTTGTAAAATATGGCAAATATAATATAGATTTCCCAGTTAGTTTTGAATATGAAGGAAATGACGAATTTATAGTTGTAGATGGATCGGTAAAAGGCATGTCGGGCGGTTTAGCTTTTGGTGCGCAATGGCGTTTAGCAAATAATTTTTATTTAGACTGGATGATTATGGGACCACATTTTGGTAGCGCAAAAGGAACTTTAGAAGGTAAACGCGCTTTAAACCAAGACGAGCAAACTGCTATTAAAGAAGCGTTAGACGATTTGGATATTCCTGTAGTTGATCTTGAATACGAAGTAAATGATAATGGTGCCAAAGTAAAACTTGATGGCCCATGGGCAGGTATAAGAGCCGTAATTGGCGTTGGTTACCGCTTTTAATAACAAAAACCTTGAACAAAAGTTCAAGGCTTTTGTTTTATTACAACCGTTTATTACCTATAAAAAAGAACAAAACAGCAGTTGCAAACGAAATTAAACCAACGTTTACTAAAAACCCTAATGCAAAACAAATTACCCAAATAAGTTTTTCGCCAGCCGGCATTCGTTTTGATTTATATATTAAGGTATAAGCTAACGCAATACAAACTATCATAGAAAACAAACCAAAAAATATGGTATTGTTTCCGTTTAAAAATTGATATTGGGTATGGGTTATTTTAAAAATTGAACCTAAAGCCAATATAGCAAAACTAAGTGCAAATGATAATCGGTAATATTTAAATAATTTCATTTTTTTATTTTTTATATTGATTGATATTTTTTCTCGGTTTGAATGATTTCATTCTTTAATAAAGGTATTATTTTAAAATAGAGTATTATTAAAAACAAAACGTAAAGGGTGCAGCTTGTGGCTTTAAATACAATTTGTAAAAACGAAGGGTTTTGAATTGAAATTGTAAAACCAAACCTAAAATAAACCTGCAACATAATGGGTAAAGAATACAAATACATTGCTGTACTGTGAATTAACCATTTTTTATATGTTTTTAATTTTATTTTTTGATAAATAAACACCGCTATAGTAATAACTATAACGCCAATTAATAAAATATCATCGTTTGCAATTAACCACTGGCTTGAACTTGAAAAAAATTGAAAAAACATATAAAACAATGCCACCGTTAAAATAACCTTAGGAATAGAAAAGTAGTTAATTAACTCATTCTTTATCAATTGCCAATAATGTTTTTGTAAAGCTGCTTGTTTTTGTTCAACCAAACCTGTAAAACCAAAAATACCAAACTTTTTAAACTCGGTTTGTAACGCATCTTCAAACAAAATATTTGGATTTTTTTTCCATTGATCTTCAATAGCATTTGCTAAATGATCTACTAATTCAACTTGCACGTCGTAGTGTTCTACAAAATGCTTTTTGGTAAAAGTAAATAATTGATCTATTTGTTCTGCTGATAACTTCATTAATAATCTAATTTTAGATCGGGGTTAACAATGTTTTGCATGTTTCGCACAAAATTTTGTAATTCTTCCATACGCGTAACTGTTTCTTTAACACCACTTTCGGTTAATTTGTAGTATTTGCGTATGCGTCCGTCAACCCGATCCATTTCAACATCTAAAAAGCCATCGGCTTCCATTTTATGCAAAGCGGGGTACAATGCACCTTCGGTAATATTTAATTCGCCTTGGGTAATTTCTTTTACCTTTTGGGTAATTTCATAACCGTACATTTTTGTATGTTGTTCTAACAGCTTCATAATAATAGTATTTAAACTGCCTTTGTACAATTGTTGTTGCTTTTTCATATACTTATGAATTTTAGGTATAACAAATATACATTCTTTTTTTATACCTTACTTAATTATGCATCTTTTTTTTGTTGAAATGATAAATATCACTTAAAAGCAATAGTAATTTTGTATTTTTGCACAAAATCAATAATAAAATGTCGAAATTCAATCCTTTAAAGGTTAAAGAAATAAAAAGAGAAACGCCTTTGGCAGTTTCGGTTGTTTTTGATGTTCCTGAAAATTTAAAACCCGAATATCAATTTAAAGCGGGACAATACCTAAACATTAAAGCCCAAATAAATGGCGAAGAAGTTCGCAGATCGTATTCAATAAGTTCATCACCAAAAAGCAACGAACTACGGGTAGTAGTTAAAGCGGTTGAAAAAGGTGTTTTTTCTAATTATGTTAACACCCAATTACAAATTGGCGATGTTTTAGAAGTTGCCCACCCCGAAGGTAAATTTATTTTAGATAACCCAAATGCTAAAATTATTGCAGGTATAGCTGCAGGTAGTGGTATTACACCTATAATAGCTATTGCTAAAGATGTTTTAGAAAGCTCTAAAGACGCCACTTTTATTTTAGTTTACGGCAATAAAACGTTAGAAGACACCATTTATTACAACGAAATTGAGGCTTTAAGAAACAACTACTTAGGTCGATTTTTTGTGCATTACACCTTTACCCAAACCCAACCCGAGGGTGCTTTGTTTGGCCGTATTGAACGTGCAACTATTAATTTTGTGTTTAAAAACAAACACAGCGAAAAGCAAATTGACACCTACTTTTTGTGCGGTCCAGAGGATATGATACAAAAAGTAACCACTGTTTTAAAAGAAAACGGCGCTAGTGAAGAGCAAATTAATTACGAATTGTTTACAACTAGTTCTACCAATGGGGAAATACCTGTTAGTGGTGAAGGAATGGTAAAAGTAACTGTAATGGTTGATGCTGTTGAAACTACTTTTAATATGCCACGTACCGAAAACATTTTAAACGCTGCGTTAAAACATGGTATCGATGCGCCTTATTCATGCCAAGGTGGTATTTGCAGTTCATGTATGTGCCGCAAAGTAAATGGTACTGCCGAAATGAAAAGCAATCATATTTTAATGGACGATGAAATTGAAGAAGGTTTGCTTTTAGCGTGCCAAGCGTATGTAACTTCGGACGAAATTTATGTAGATTTTGATGATGTTTAGAAATTTTATTTTCTTTTGTTTGATAGTTTTAGTTAATTCTTGCAATCGAACCAATGATGATAAATTTCCTATCATTTCTAAATTTAAAGAATCAAAAGATCAATATAGCAGAGACACTATTAATTTAGAAGAGCTTTTCATCAGAAGGAGGCGAATTAATAGTTTATTATAAAAAATCTGACACTTTAGTCCTTGATTTCTTTTTATACGGCGAAACCGGAAAATTAAATTATACTTATTTCACAAATAGTAAATTTGAATATAAGTTTGTAATAAAAAGAGACTATACTTATCACGCACTAATTACAGATACAGATATTAAAATAGATTCAACTATTTATTACATTGAAAATGAAACTATTCCAAAGATATATAATAAGAATGCAGTTGAAATAAAAGATTTAAAAAAGGTTGACTCAATAAAATCAGTAGCTGACGATTTTTTTAAAAATACAGCAAAATATATTAAGGTTATAAAATAATAAAAGCAGGATTTTAAAATCCTGCTTTTTTGTTTATTAAACTTTTATTCGCTTTAAATTTGAAAAATCATTTTAATGCTATAACTAGATCTAACTTGCAATCCGTTATGTTTTGCTGGTAACCACTTTCCTTTTGCATTTATCATTTCAAGCAATTTACTTACCATTTCATCAGTAGGTTTCCATTCATCAGAAATAACTCGCAAATTTGTAACAGAACCATCTTTTTCTATAACAACTCGTAATAATACTTCAGAAAAACTTAAATTCCAAGCTTCCTTCATTTCATGCATTAACGTTTTTTTCCAAGGTTCAAAATCTGTACCTGGTGGGTATGCTTTTTCTTGAACAAATGCATGAATCTTTTCTTCAATAATTACGGAGTCTTTTTCTTGTGCTGAAACAATTCCTACAGAAAAAAACAAAACAAATAAGACAACAATTTTATTCATTCTTCTTACAAATCAAAACCTAAATCGGTGCGGAAATATTTTTTATCAAAGTTAATTTTTTCTACATTTTCGTATGATTGCTTTAAAGCTTCTTTAAAGTTATTTCCGTAAGATGTAACGGCAATTACACGCCCACCATTTGTAACTACATTTCCATCTTTTTCGGCTGTACCTGCATGAAAAACAATAGAATTTTTAACTTGATCTAATCCTGAAATTACTTTACCTTTTTCATAATCTTCAGGGTATCCGCCCGAAACAATCATAACGGTAGTAGCTGTACGTTCATCAATTTCTAAAACGGTATTCTCTAACGTTTCATTTGCAACTGCTTGAAACAATTCTACAATATCCGATTTTATACGCGGTATTACAACTTCGGTTTCAGGATCACCCATACGTACGTTGTATTCAATTACAAACGGGTTATCTCCTACTTTTATCAAACCAATAAAAACAAAGCCTTTGTATTCAATTGCATCATTTTTTAAACCGTTTATTGTTGGAATTACAATTTGTTGTTCAACCTTTTGCATAAATTCTTCATTTGCAAATGGCACTGGTGAAACAGCACCCATACCGCCTGTATTTAAACCCGTATCACCTTCGCCAATACGTTTGTAATCTTTTGCTGTTGGTAATATTTTATATGATTTACCATCGGTTAATACAAAGCAAGAAAGTTCAATACCGTCTAAAAACTCTTCAATCACAACTTTAGACGAAGCGTCGCCAAACTTGGCATCAACCAACATGTTTTTTAATTCTTCTTGCGCATCGTTTAAATTGTTTAAAATCACAACACCTTTACCAGCAGCTAAACCATCGGCTTTTAAAACGTAAGGAGGTTGTAACGTTGCTAAAAATGCACAACCGGCATCAACCGTATCTTTTGTAAAAGCTTGGTATTTTGCAGTAGGAATGTTGTTTTTCACCAAAAATTGTTTGGCAAATTCTTTACTACCTTCTAATTGTGCGCCGTGTTGTGAAGGCCCAATAACAGGAATGTTATTTAAAGCAGTATCGTTTTTAAAAAAATCGTAAATACCTTTTACTAATGGATCTTCTGGTCCAACAACAACCATTTCAACATTATTGTCTAAAACAAATTGTTTAACTGCGTTAAAATCGGTTGGGTTTAAAGCTACATTTGTTGCAATGTTACCAATACCTGCATTGCCTGGTGCTACAAATAGTTTACTGCATTTTGTACTTTGCGTAATTTTCCATGCTAATGCGTGTTCACGACCGCCTGAACCTAATAGTAAGATATTCATAATAAGGATATATTGTTTTTGAAGTACAAAAATAAGATTAAAAAATAATTAATAGGCCTTTTTCTCGCCTTTCAATGCATTTTTAATGGTAAGGTATATAATTTTAAGGTCTAATAATAACGACCAACTTTCCATATAAAAAATATCGTATTTAATACGGTTAATTATATCGGTATCGTTTTCAATTTCACCGCGGTAACCATGGGTTTGTGCCATGCCCGTAATACCTGGTTTAATAAAGTGGCGTGCTTTAAACTTATTTACTTTTACTGCGTATTTTTCGGTAAAATTAATCATGTGTGGGCGCGGCCCAACAACAGACATATCGCCAATAAATACATTAAAAAACTGGGGCATTTCGTCTAAACTCGTTCGGCGTAAAAAAGCACCAACTTTAGTAATACGTGGATCGTTTTTAACGGCTTCGGCTATATCCGCATGTTCGTTCACAAACATGGAACGGAATTTATAACAGTTAAATTCTTCGTAATCTAAACCGTGACGTTTTTGTTTAAAAAATATTGGCCCTTTAGACTCTAACCTTATTAAAATGGCTATTAATGGGGTTAACCACGACATAATACCTAAGATTACTAAAGATGAAAAAACAATATCGAACCCACGCTTTATGAAATGATTTAACGGATCGTTTAAAGGTGTTGTACGCGATGGCATAACTGGTATTACGCCGTAATAATCTACTTTTAAATTTGCCGATAACAAATCTTTTTTTGACGGCAAAAACTTTAAAAGTTTTAGGTTATTATCAACATAATCAATAAAATAACTAACTTGTTTGGTATTGGTTTTTTCTAAGCTAAGATAAATTTCATCGATTTTATTTTCTTGGCAGTAAGCAATTATTTTTTCGGGATGTGCTTTAAGCAATGAAAAACTTTGGTGTAATGCATAACCGTAATCATCGTTTGTGGTTACAAACTTTATAAAATTATGAGTTAAATCGTCGTGCCCTACAACTACTATTTTACGTAAGTTTCCTTTGTAATATTTGCGAAATAATTTAAGTAACCAAAAAATTAAATATTTTACTCCAACTATGATTATTGCTGTAAAAAATAAATAATTAGCAACGCTTTTATATTGTTGTGTTAACGAAAACAAACCGTTTAAAGCAAATAGGTTTAAAGCAAATAAAAAATATTGCTTTATAATTTTTTGGGCAATTTGTATAAGTTTTGTGAAGCGATATACCTGATAAAACTTTGTTATTACTGCTGTAATAATCCACGAAAATGATAAGTAAATATAAAAGTAAAACGTTTGAAAAGTATTGGGCAACAGCCACAATGCCAACGTTACCAAAACAAATAAATCAAATGTAATGGTAATGGGTCTTAAATACTTTGAATATCTACCTATTTTACGTTGCACTAATAAATGTATTTAGAAAAATCTTTGTGTTCTTCTTTTAGTAATTCTTGGGTTGAAAGGGTTTTAAAATAATCAAATGTTTTTTGCAAACCTTGCTTTCTATCAATTTTTGGTTCCCAATTTAATACTTTTTTTGCTAACGTTATATCGGGTTGGCGTTGCAAAGGATCATTTTCAGGCAAAGGTTTGTGAATTATTTTTTGTTGAGTGCCGGTTAATTGAATAATTTCTTGTGCAAATTCATTTATAGTTATTTCGTTTGGATTACCAATATTTACAGGTAAATGATAATTACTAAGCAACAAACGATAAATTCCTTCAATTTGATCATCAACATAACAAAATGAACGTGTTTGATTGCCATCGCCAAAAATAGTTAAATCTTCACCACGTAACGCTTGTCCCATAAAAGCAGGTATTACCCTACCGTCGTTCAAACGCATTCGTGGGCCATAAGTATTAAAAATACGAACAATACGTGTTTCTAAACCGTGAAAATTGTGGTATGCCATTGTTAACGATTCTTGAAAACGCTTGGCTTCATCGTATACGCCACGAGGACCAATAGTGTTTACATTGCCGTAATAATCTTCGGTTTGTGGGTGTACTAATGGGTCGCCATATACTTCTGATGTTGATGCAATTAAAATTCGAGCGTTTTTAGCCTTTGCTAAACCTAATAAGTTATGGGTACCTAACGAGCCTACTTTTAGGGTTTGAATGGGTATTTTTAAGTAATCAATAGGGCTTGCTGGCGATGCAAAATGTAAAATATAATCTAAACTACCAGGCACATGTACAAATTTAGTTACATCGTGATGATAAAACTCAAAATGTTCATTTTTAAATAAATGTTGAATGTTTTTTAAATCGCCGGTAATTAAATTATCCATTGCAATTACATGCATGCCTTCATTTAAAAACCTATCGCACAAATGCGAACCCAAAAAACCAGCCGCACCCGTTATTAATACCCTTTTCATTTGTTAACTATTTGTTGTAAAAATACTGTTTTATAAATGAAAAAAAAATGGTTGCTGATTTATTAATTAAGTTTGAAGTTTTATTCTTTAAAAATCAATTTTTATCGCCATTGTAAAAACAGCTATTCATTTAAACTGATTGCGTTTTATTTAAATGGTTAGCTACAAATTGAATGATTTGCTTTTTAAATTCTTGAGCCGAAAACTGTTGTGCATGTTTATGAATAGCTTCATAATTCCAGTTTTTTGTTTCAAAATCTGCAATACAAGTATTTAAAGCTTGCGCACTTTGTTTATTAAAAAACAAACCTGTTTGTTGGTTTACAACCGTTTCTGTAATACCGCCTTTGGCATAACAAATTACGGGTGTTCCGCATGAATTGGCTTCAATTGCAGCAATACCAAAGCCTTCAACCCCCATTTGTATGAAAGCTTTAGCGTTTTGTAAATAGTTGGACAAAACGGCTGCGTTTTGAAATCCTAAAAATTGAATATTTGTAGATTTTGCTTTGCTTTTTAAATGAGTTAATTCATTGCCATCGCCAATTACAATTAATTTTTTACCATTTTGGTTAAAAGCTTCAATAACCAAATCAAAACGCTTGATCGTAGCAATTCTACCTGCAATTACATAAAAATCTTGCTTGTTTTTGTTTAATGGAAATGATTCTAAATGAACAGGTGGATAAATCACTGCCGATTCGCGCTTGTAATTAATTTTTACCCAATTTTGTACAAATTTTGAGTTGCAAATAATAAAATCGGGATTTTGTGCTTGTTTAAAATCCCACTTTCTAAAAACTGGTAACAACCATTTAACTAAAAGGTACGCTTGTTTAAAGTACAAAGGAGCATCTTGCCAAATATAATTATTGTTAGGCGCCTGAAAATAACTGATATGTAATTGGTTTTTGCTTGATTTTTGAACTCCTTTTGCTACCGAATGGGAACTTGAAACAATTAACCTTACTTGATTTGAAACTTGAATTGCTTTTATCGATTTAAAAAAAAGTGGAAAAAAAATACGAAAACACTTGCCAAATAATTGTAAATATGTTGTTTTAACGTGTTGCTTTTTAGGAAAAACTTGCTGAAGTTGCTCGTTGTTCATTACATTAACTAATGAGTGAACTTCGGTAAATTGCAAAGCATCTTCTAACGCCTGAATAACTTTTTCGGCGCCTCCGTATTTATCTAACCAATCTACTACTAATGCTTTTTTCAACAGTGTTTAATTTATATATTACAAATATGGTATTTAAAAGGGCTACAAAAACAACGCCTATTTGTCGGTCTAAAATATTTTCGGTTAAAAAACTAATTGCTGTTATTAACACAAAAGTTTGATACAAAACCGACGCTTTGTAAAAATAATAAAAAAGCACACCTACAAACAAAATCAATCCAAAAAAACCAAACTTTAGCAACTGATCTACATATTGATTATGTGTATTGTATATTTGTTTGTTAAAATCTTCGTACGATTTGTAAGTAAAAGTACTGTAACAATTGTTTAGGCTTTGCTGTACTTTATCGGCACCCACACCTGTAAAAAAATGTTCTTTAGCTATGTTAAAACTGCAATACCAAATACCGTATCGGTAATTTACTTCGTGCGGTAATTGGTTTTTATTTGGCAAAACAAGTTCTTTTTCAACAACTTTAACGTAACGCTCTTTCATTGGCGAAAACCAAAACAAAACTAAGGCTGTTAACGGCAAAGTAACTAGCAACATAATTCTTAAAATTTGCTTTTTTATTGATTTAAAAATGATAAAAAGCAAACCTATTAAATAACAAACCAGTGCCATGCGTGCTGAATATATGTAGATAGACAGTAATAAAAAAGCTATTAAACAACCGCTTAAAATATTTACTTTTTTATTTAAAAACATTTTTAAGGTTAACCATAAAGCTGCAAAAACACTTAATAAGCCTAAATATGGCAAATGTAATAACGTTGCGTTTGCAAATAAAGTTCTAAAAACCGGATGGTAAAAATCGTTAAGTTGCCATGCTTTGTTCCATCCAAAATAAAACACACTAACCCAACCTAATGTATTTAAAAGGATAACTGCCGCTATAAAAACAACGCTAAAATGTTTTAATAACTTATGAGTAATAATATCTTTATTTAATAAAAAACCTAAAGGAAAAATCACAAAAGGTAAACTTTTGGTTATTGATTTACCAATTTCGGTGAAATTTTGAACAAAAGGCAAATAAAAAACATACATTAAACAAAAAAACGAAAGCACCAAAAAAGGAGCTGTTTGCGATTTAAAATGTACAAACCCTTTATTTTTAAATGTATTTATTAATGCCAATACAAACCAAATAATCATTAAAATTGAAAAATGATTCAATTTTAACAGCGGAAATAATGCCAAGGCGCAGGTAAATACATAAAAAATTTTAGCTAAGCGCATTTAATTCGTTTTTTAAAATTTGAAGATAATTAGTTTGTTTTAAATATACTTGGGCTTTTAACGTTTTTTGAATGGCCGTGTTGTAATCTGCAAAAACATTTAAAATTTGGGTGGTAAATTCTTCAGTAGTTTCGGCATAAAAAAACATATCGTTGGTTAAACCAATACCTTCGGCACCAACAGCTGTACTTACCAACGGCAAACCATTAACCAAAGCGTTAACCGATTTTACCTTTACACCGCTGCCATGAAACATTGGATTTATAAAAACACTTGCTTTTTGATAAAAGGCTTTTAAACACGGCGTGTTTACCACAAAGGTAACTTTAGGTATATTGTTGTATTTTTTTTGAATTTCGGGGTTATCTTCTTTTAACGAACCTATGATATAAAAATGATATTTTGGCAATTGCTTAATTAATAAAGGGTGCACGTTTTGCAAGTACCAATCTAAACCAAAAATATTGTTTTGCATAAAAAGCGATCCCATAAAAACTACATTTTCCTCTGGTTTTCCTTGGGGATTTATAAATGCATCGTTTATAGGAAAAGGCATGAAAACACTTTTGTTAGGTAAGTTTACGCGCTTTAAATCGTCTTTAGAAATAAACCACAATTTGTTTACTTTGTTAAATATAAGCGCAGAAAATTGTTTTATTTTTAAAGCTTCAATTTTATAATATATTTTTTCTTTTAAAGTTCTTGCGCTTTTTCCTAAAGCTTTAAAGTAATGATGTTCTATATTATGTACCCTCACCACACATTTTTTATAATTTATGGTTTTATTTAAGGTAATTGGCCAACAAAATTCGCTTTCTAAAATAACTAAATCATACGTTTTGTTAATTTGTATGCTACTTAAAGATTTTCTACTTAGCATTTGCAACGGTAATTTGAAAAACAACTGCTGCCATTTATTTTGCCTGCGCGCATAAAAAAAACAATTGGTATATAAAGCCATTTCTGCTAACTGCGCTTGTGTGGGATTGTTTTTATCTGTAACAATTAAATCAACTGTATGTCCTAAAGCGTGCAACCCTTTTATGCGTTCCCAAATATCAATAGCGCCACCAAAAACGGGTGGATAGGGTATAAAGCCGCTAACTACTGCTATTCTCATTTTTTTGTGCATTGTACTTAATTTCAAAAACATTGGTTAATGCTAAAAATATCCAAACATCGTATTTTACGTGATATGTTATATAAACAATACCTGCCATGATGCTAAACGCTAGTGGAATTTTTAAAAAATAAAAATCAATGTTTTTAATTTTATTTAGGTTAATGTAACGCTTTATAAAGAATTGATAAAAGAAAATTAAGAAAAAAATGCCTCCGTACATTAATTCATCAAAAAAAGCGGTTTTTGTTGATAGTGCTTTGGTGGTTGATAAATACCCACGTACTTCTTCTAAATTAAATTGATCTACCAAACTTGATTCTAAAATGTATTCTAACACTTGCGGAAAATACGTTACAAATCCACTAAAACCAACACCAATTGGACATAAAACAAAAACCAACAAAGCAGCGGTTATCGATGAAAATCGGGTGCCAAATGTGCCACTTGTTGTAATTTGATCTATAATAATTTCGCGCAATACATATCCTAAAAAACCACCAACTGCAACAGTTACAATTAAAGTAATTATAAAAATATTACGCAAATATTTGTTGTTTTTTAAGTAAGCTAGGGTTAAAGGCAGAACCGAAATTAAAACTAAAAGTAAAAACCCTTTTGATTGACTAACAAATGCATATAAAAAAAACAATAGTGCACTTTGCAAATAAACCAGTAAACGCCAAACGTTTTTAACTTTTAAATAATGTGCTAAAAATACTGGTAAAAACATAAAAATAACCAAAATAGTACCGGTCCAACTTTCTTCGGGGGTAAGTAAACGTACACGCCAGTATTTTTCAGGCAATGTATGAAAAAGCGGAAAAAATGCTTTTGGATTGTTTAAATAATAAATTTCTAACATGATAAATCCAACTAAAAAAAGTTGCATTAAATACACTGCCGTAAATAGATTTTTTATACTGTTGAAATTATTGCTAACGTACGAATAAAAAAATTGATAGGTTATGAGTATTACTATTGGGTAAACACTCATTTTTAAAGTTTTTAAAATAATGTTTTCATCTAAAATCACAAACGATTCATAATGAACATAAGTAACGCCAATAAATATAACCGACATAAACAAACAGTACAGTAAAAACTTTATAAACGATACAACATAAGTACTTACAACAATTTTTTTGTTAGATAAAATGTACCCCAACATAAAAGGTGCTAAAAGTATAATAGGTGATCGGCCTATTTCGCCAATATAATTATACAGCGGGAAATCTTGATAAATTGCCGCAAACAATATAATTAAATAGATAAAAACTTGTTTATTTAATGTCATTAAGCATCATTTTTAATAAGGCGTTAGCTAATTTAAATTTACCTTTTCGCAGGCGATTTAAAATAAGCAAAAGGGTAGAAAAATAAAAACGTACGTTTAAGCCAAAATGGTCTTTAATAAATTTTTGTCGACTTTTAAACAGTTCTATTTCCGAAAAATAACTTTTTTCATTTTTGTATGATGAACCAATAGAAGCGCCTTCTTTATGATACACAATACTTGTAGGACACCAATCTGCCACAAAGCCAAAATGTTGCGCTTTTTTAACCCAATCTAATTCTTCGTAATACAAAAAATAGTTTTCGTTTAATAAGCCAACCTTTTCAATAAATTGTTTGCTAACAAACATAGCTGCACCCACAGGGTAATCAATAATAGGCAATTTTTCTTTAGAAATATCACTTGGTAATCCTTCGCCAATGTGTTCACTAATATAAAAACGGGTGTTAAATTTTCCGCCAACTGCCTGTATTACATTAGGTTTGTGGTAGTACAACAATTTGCTACCTAAAATAGCGTTGGGTTGTTTTTTATGATATGCTAACAGTTCGTTTAAACTATTTTTTGAAACAGTTGTATCATTATTTAAAAGCCAAATATGTGTGCAGTTGGGTTGTAATAAACTAAATTGTATTCCTAAGTTATTCCCTGCTGCAAAGCCCTTATTTTGTAAACTTTTTATTAATATAATCTTTTCATTATTATAGGTATATCCGTCGCCATTTACAAAAGTAAGTGTTGGTATATTTTGTTTAAGGGTAAATTGTTGTAGCAATTTAAAATTAGCAAATGATTCCGAGTTATCTACAACAACAATTTTAAACAACGTTTGCTCATTTAATTGTAGCAATGATTGGATACATTCTATTGTATCTAAAGCGCCGTTGTAGTTTAATAAAACAATGTAAACTTCTTCTTTCATTATTTTAAAAATTTGTAACCTTTAATCATTAAACTTAATGTTATAAAAACCTCAGCTACGTAAAGTGCAATTAGTGTTCCGTTTAATTGACTGTTTTTAGTTAAAAAAACACCTAAAATTACAGTAATAAGCAAACCAATTATTGATATTGTTGCTATTGATTTATGTTGCGACTTATAAATTAATGCTTGATAAAATGGTATGTTTAAAGCAATTACAATGGGCAAAAACAATAAATATCTACTTAAATACAATCCTTTTTCTACATTTAATGCTACATTAAAATATTTAATTATATAGGGCATCGTAAAAAAAACAACTAATGCCGATAGTGTTAATAAACCCACATTTATTAAAAGCATTTTAGTAACGTATTTTGATGCACTTTTGATGTTTTGCTGCGCAATAAAACAAAATTTAGGAAATGTTACATTAAAAAATACGCCTAAATAACTGCGGTAAGCTGTTAAAAACAAATCAATTACTTTGTAGATACCCGATGCAGTATTACCTAAAACGGCATCGATAATAAAAATAGGTGCTTGTGTATATGCAGTAATACTAAAGTTTGATAGTACAATAGCTTTGTTTTGCTTTATAAAAACCATTACCTTTTTAAAACTACTAAATGTTTTAGCTGTTTTGTAATAAAAAAAAGCAAAAAAAATGGCGTTACACAATCCTAATAAACCAACTAAATATATATAATGCTGTGGCTTATTTATAAATAAAAAAACAGCAACTACATACAGCACTTTGGTTGCAATGGTTATGAAATTAATAGTTTTAAAATCTTCTTTAGCCTGATAAATCCACAATGGGTTGTAATACCAAGCCAACATCCAAGTTAATCCAAAGTAATAACTAGCGTTTGCCTTTAAAAGTATAAAAACTATTACCAATACAGCAGTTATTATAACACAACAATATTGCCTAAATGTATAGTTTAAACCAATGTATTTTTTTAAATAATTTTGCTTTAGTCTATACGCACTTAACTCTTTTACACCTACTAAATTGGCACCAAATTCAACTAAAATACCTATTAAAACATATAGCGATGTTACCACACCTACTAAGCCCCATTTGGCTATACCAAAAATAGGTATCACATAAAAACCTACTAAAAACGGCGCTAGTAAATTAATAATTTGACTAGCACCATATGTAAAAAGATTTTGTATTGATTTAGTTTGATTCAAAAACTACGCCTTAAAACTTTTAATTTTTGAATTTAAATATGCAATTACAATGTAAAACATTACAAATAAAAAAGGTAATGTTAAAAAATAAGGTAAAAACGGACGTACAGGAATGTTCATCATTTTAGTAGCTAAATACACAATATTTTCTTGTTCTATTAGCTGCACATCCACTGCATTTAACTGTTTCATTAATGCTTCTTTAGCACGCAACAAATCGGCTAATTCGGGGTAAGCGTTCATTGTAATATCGTTTACTTTATTTTCGCTTCCTAAACGTTCAAACAAACCATTTACTTGTTCTATCGATTTAGAAATTTCGGTTCGTTTAGCTAACGTATTCGTCTTTTCAATATTTTTTCGTTCATTAAAATACGGGTCGTTGTTTAAATCTTTAAATATTTTTTCAATAGTTAAATCGGTATTTCCTAAACCATCGGTGTAAACCGTTAACATATGATATTTATAATTTTTAGAAGCTAATTTACTTTTTGAATACTTTTCCATGTCGATAGCACGGTCACTTAAAATTTTAAATGCTTCAAAATAAACCGGATCTGTGGTAATGTAATTGTACGCGTCGTAAATAGGTTCTATTTTAATATCATACACCTCGTTGCCAGCATTTGCAGCAATTAATTGTTTGTTAAGTGCTAAACGATCGTAATCTTTAATTTTTTGATTTAAATAATCAATACTTCCAAAATTGGGTACCACAATTAATTCATGACGCAATCTACTTGATTTTGTGCCATCAATATACATTCCTAAACCAACACCTATACCAATTAGAATTAAAAAAACGTACCAACGTTTCTTAAAAAATTTAAGCAAGCGATACAAGCTGTAAAGTAAGTTGTTGTAAAAACCGCTGGCTCTTTGTGTCATGTACTTTACATCAACTTCTTGTGGTTCAACAGTTGTGTTTTGGTTTTGTTGTTGATTCATATATTGCAATTAAAAATTTGTTCTAATATTTTTAGTGTTATTAAATACGTTGGTTTTACACCCGATGCCCCTAACCCACCCGATGCTAAGGTACTGCCCGTTTCTAATGGGTTGTCTGATGCGTAATAAGCATAGCGTACTTTTACATTTGGGTTGATGCTTTTACGTATTTTTGATGCCGATTGAATGGCTTTTTGATAATGTGCCCCTTCCATTTCTAAACCAATTACGCGCCAAGTTGAATTGTGAAAAAACTTTAATAAGTCTTTATTTTGTAACGATGTTCCTAAAACGGTAATCATTGATCCCCCAAAAACAGGAATATCATATCCTTTAAACATTTCAACAGTTAATTCGTTTTCAAACGGGTAATTATCGCCTGTACCTTCATTTATATGTGCGGTTGGTATCATAATATCGCCTTTTTCGCCTACTAAAATACCTGCTTTACCCATTATTGATACAGATTGCACGTTCAAATGTACATCTTTTTGAAATGGTTTTAACAATTCGTCTATGGTTTCATACGCTTGTTCGCCAAAAGCATAATCCATTACAACAATTACGGGGTTTAGATTTTCATTTGCTGGCTGTACATATTTTTTAAACGGAGTGTTGTTAAAATTTATTTTAGCCGTATCAAAAATCTGTACATCTATATTTGTGCCCGATGTATCAGTCAAAAAAAGCATTCCCTGACTGGTAGCTTGTTGGGTTACCAATGCCCTTAAATCGCTATTGCCTTTTTTACTTAATTCTTCAAAAATTTCGGTACGTGTTTTGTTTTTTAATTTCTGTTTTAAAACATCTTCCGCAAAAATTAAGTTCATTACACTGTGCATATTGGCACTAATAATATGTAAAGGGCGATGCAACAATTGTAAACGTTGCAATTCGGTTTTTATTTTATTTGCCCAAATTTCGCCGTAAATATGGTGCCCTAAGCGTTCGCGTAATATAGGACTAAAAGTTATGGTGCGTTTGTTATTTTCTAAAACTTCCTCTAAAGCAATTTTACCCAACCAATAAATAACATGTAAAAAACGGTCTGGATTTTCATCGGTTGCAAAGGCATCGTAAATTGAATTTATTTCTGCAAACGATCGTCCTAAAATAATAGAAGTATGTGAAATTGCAATTTCGCGTTCTGTTAATTCTAAAGGAGTGTGTTTTAAAACGGCTTCTTGTAGTTTAAGCCAATCACGTGATACATTATCATCATCATCAATTAAAATACGGTCTTTAATTTTGTGCGATTCAACAAACATAAAAGTTAAATGTGTTAACACATCGTAAATATCCGATCGGCCGCGAGTAATTTCAATATTCATTTGCTCATCGTCAATACGGTAACAGTTGCGGCGGCGTTTTGGGGGCACTATTGCTTTAAAATGCGATTGTGCATACCCTTCGTCTGATGTTAAGTTGATGTATCTACATTCTTCTATTCCAACGGGTAATCGTTCTATAACGTACAATAAACCGTTTAGTTCCACTTTTTCGTCGGCAATAGAACCGTAAATTTCAGGGCGTAAAAGCAACAAAGCTTCGCGCAATGTTTCGCCCGACACACCCATGGGCTTGTAAAAACCACGGTTAAATAAGTGGCGCATGGTTATGTAAAGGCGCTCTACAGCTGCCGATGATTCTTGCGCGCGCGTACGTGTGATGTATTTTATTTCTGACATTTTTTTAATTTGATAAAATCAATCCGATAGCTGGATCTACTATTTCTTTTGGTGCGTTTGGATTTCTTGACTGAAATTGATCGTTTGGAAACCATTCTCCATACATGTATCTGAACGATGCGGTTTTTTCTACCTTATTGTTCATAACATCGGGTTGATAACGAAAATCTTCAAACAACTGACCTGCTTTAGCAAAGTTGGCCGGCCTGAATTGATTATTAGGTGTTAACAACCATTCTACTGCAACAAAAATACCGTTTTTAGGTATTTTTATATTATACTTTAAAACTTGAATTAAATTTTTTTTGTTGCCCCGCTTTATCTCAGCAATTATTGGTTGAATTAGTAAATCGTTTGTAGGGCAACCGTACTCATTCATACGTAAAAACCTAATTTTTATTGTTGCGGCAGGCACAGCACTTTTGGTGTACACTATTACTTTATCAATGTATTGTACAGTTTTTATTTCGGCGTTGTTTTCAAAAAACCTACCGTACATATAAGGTACATTTCCAGGTGTAAAGTACATGTTTTCAAAATGGGCATTCCCTATGGTGTGATGAAACGATTTTTCTGGTAATACTAATAAAGCTGGTTGCGGTATTTCATAAGCTTGTAATTGTACATTGGTTGTTTTTGATGCTTCTTCTTTAAAAATATGATACCCTGAATTGTTAAAAACCAAAGTATCGGTTGCTAATGCAGTAGGTATCTGAAACATACCTAATGAATCGGTAGTTGTACCATCGCTTCCATCTAATACCCAAATATTAGTAAGTGGTATCGGTTTGTTATCGGCATTAACCACCTTGCCACTAATTTGTGCGCACAAACTTATTGGAAAAATTAAAAACAAAAGCAACTTTTTCATTAGCTATAAATTATGAATAAAATTGGCTATTTTACGATCGTTTGCTAAGCGTGGTAATTTATTTTGACCGCCTAATTTGCCTTCGGCTTTCATATACTGGTTAAACCCACCTGTAGGGACTTTAGTAATTACTAAAGTACGTAAAACATTGCCAACTATTAAATCATTGTAATATACATTTTGTTTTCTTAATTGTTGATCAATTTCTAAAGCAAATTGGTTTAAATCATTAGGTTCGTTTTCAAACTCAATTAACCATTCGTGATAAGGCAAACCACTTTCGGGGTTGATTTGTGGAGCTACTGTAAATTCTGTAACCGATGCATTGCTTGTTTCAAGCGCTATTTGCATTGCTTGCTCTACTTCTTTACCAATTACGTGTTCACCAAATGCAGAAATATAGTGTTTTATACGGCCTGTTACAATAATTCGGTATGGTTTTAACGATGTAAACATAACGGTATCGCCTATATTATATGCCCACAAACCTGCGTTTGTACTAATAATTAATACGTAATTAACGTTTAATTGCACCTGCCCTATTGTGTAACGTGTAGGATTTTCGTTATAAAATTCATCGGCTTTAATAAATTCATAGAAAATACCTGCATTTAAAAGCAACAGCATGCCTTTGTGTTTTTGAGAATCTTGATATGCAAAAAAACCTTCAGATGCTGGAAAAAGTTCAATACTATCTACCTTTCTACCTATTAATTGTTCAAATTTTTTACGATAGGGTTCATAATTTACGCCACCGTAAATAAACAAATTAAAGTTTTTAAACAAATCGCCTACTTTTTTTTCAGATACCTCAATTAACTTATCAAAATACATTTGTACCCACGATGGAATTCCAGAAATAACCGTCATGTTTTGGTCTTTTGTTTCCTTTACAATGGCATCAACCTTAGTTTCCCAATCATCTATACAATTGGTTTGCCAACTAGGTAAACGATTTTTTTGTAGATACTTTGGCACATAATGAGCAGCAATACCCGATAATCGACCCACTTTTATACCATTTGTTTCACTCATTTCAGGACTTCCTTGTAAAAAAATCATTTTACCATTTACAAAATTTGCGTTGCCTGTTTCGTGTATGTAAAATAAAATAGCATTACGCGCTGCTTGTATTTGGTACGGCATAGATTCTTTTGAAATTGGTATGTACTTTGCCCCTGATGTTGTACCCGATGTTTTTGCAAAATACAAAGGTTTGCCTTGCCATAAAACATCTTTTTGCCCAGCTACAACCTTGTCTACATAAGGTTTTAACGCTTCATAATCGCGTACAGGTACGTATTTTGCAAAATCGGTTGGGTTTTTTATGGCATAAAATAAATGATCTTTACCAAATTGGGTATGCTTAGCTTGTTGTATAAGTTTGTTAAATACATTTTGTTGTGCGGCAATTGGGTTTATAATCCATTTTTGTTGTTGCATTACAACTATATGGGCAAATATTTTGGCAAAAAATGATTTTATAGACATGTTATGTTTTTTAATTTACAAAAATCGGACTTACCAATTTAATAAAACAATAAAGCGTGTAAAAGTTTTATGTTTAAATATTAACATTTGGTAGTGTTAAAAATTACAAAATAATAAAATAACTTCGGTTAAAAAAGTTATATCTTTGCTTTACTTAATATTAAATTTTAAGTGATGAATTTTTTAGTTGTGTTTTTAGGAACGGTATCGCTTTGGCAAATAATACTGATTGTTGCAGTGGTTTTGCTTATGTTTGGCGGTAAAAAAATTCCCGAATTAATGCGCGGATTTGGATCTGGTATTAAAGAATTTAAAAATGCATCTAAAGATGAACAAAATAAAGATCAATCTAAATAAAAAAAATTAAAATGGGTAAACTTGGTACAACCGAAATAATTTTAATAGTTGCTGTTATACTTTTAATATTTGGAGGAAAAAAAATTCCTGAATTAATGAAAGGTTTAGGCTCTGGTATTAAAGAATTTAAAGACGCTTCTAAGGATAACAGTGGAGCAACTACAAATCCTAACAAAAAGAATGATTCTGAAACAAACGCAGAATAATTTAAAAGATGCATTTTTTGCATCTTTTTTTTGGATTTTAAAAACGGAATTACTTAAAATTAAATACCCGCCTGAAAAAATTCAGACGGGTATCCCTTATAAAACATAATAAAAACACTACTTTCTTTTAATCAATCAATTATAACAACTAATTGAATTCTTTTTCATAACAATTTTTTTTAACAGTTTCCGTTTATAAGGTTATTTTCTTTTTCATAACAATTTTTAAACTTCTAACTTTTTCTAGGTTATTTTCTTTTTCAAAAAGTATAATTCAAAAAAGATACCAAAAACCTATTAATCGTTAAAAAAAGCAAAAAACAATTAAAAACACTTATATTCAATAACTTAAGCAAAACATAAATTATTATTTCTATCACAAATATAACACAAATATGTTATAGTTGTATATTAAAATACCCGAATTGTGTATAATTTCTACTTTTTTTTACAAAATCATAGTTAATTGCAAACGCTTTTTCTGCAAGTCTACCTCTAAAACTTTCACTTGCACATGCTGATGCAACTTAACAACTTGATTAATATCTGAAACAAATTCTGCTTTAACCTGTGAAATATGTACCAAACCACTTTCTTTAATACCAATATCAACAAAACAACCAAAATTGGTAATATTGTTAATGATACCATTATACACTTTACCTATAACTACCTGATCAATAGTTTTTAACTGCGCATCAAATTCTAATACTTTTGTAAGTTTTCGTGGATCAAGACCTGGTTTTTCTAATTCTTTCAACAAATCGGTAATGTAATGCACACCAAATTTATCGGAAATGTATTTTTGAATATCAATTTTATCAATTAACGCTTTGTTACCAATTAAATCATTAGTATTTACTTTTAAATCTTTAGCTATTTTTTCAACCAAACCATATGCTTCAGGGTGAACTGCAGAGTTATCTAACACAAAATTACCGTTAACAATACGCACAAATGCAGCAGCTTGTTGGTACGATTTATCGCCCAAACGTGGTACGTTTTTTAAATCGTTTCTATTTATAAATGCGCCATTTTCGGCACGATAATTCACAATATTTTCAGCCAATTTTTCGCCAATCCCCGACACATAACTTAACAACGCTTTACTAGCTGTATTTAAATTAATACCTACCTTATTAACACTACGCACCACCACTTGGTCCAATTCATTTTTTAATAACGTTTGATCTACATCGTGCTGATATTGCCCTACACCAATTGATTTTGGATCGATTTTAACCAATTCTGCCAACGGATCTTGTAATCGGCGACCAATAGAAACGGCGCCACGAACGGTTACATCGTAAGTAGGAAACTCGTCGCGAGCAATTTTTGAAGCTGAATAAACCGATGCTCCTGCCTCACTTACCACAAAAACTTGAACAGGTTTATCAAAAGCAACTTTTTTTATAAAAAACTCGGTTTCGCGACTCGCAGTTCCGTTACCAATAGCAACCGCATCAATTTTATATGAATTTGCCATTGAACGCACTTTTTTTGTTGCCATAGCAATATCTTTTTGAGGTGCATGCGGAAAAATGGTTTCGTTGTAAAGTAAATTTCCGTTTTCATCGATACAAACAACTTTACAACCTGTTTTAAAACCGGGGTCAATACCCATAACACGCTTTTCACCTAATGGTGCCGATAACAACAATTGCGTTAAATTTTCTGAAAAAACACCAATTGATTGCAAATCGGCTTTTAGTTTGTATTCTTGCAATACTTCGTTTGCTAAAGCGGGTTCTAACAAACGTTTGTAGGCATCGGCAATTGCTTTTGCAATTTGTTCTGCTGTTTCGTGCTTTTTATTTTTTATTACGGTATCCTCTATAAAAGTGGTGGCTTCGGTTTTATCAATACTTACATTTAATTTCACATAACCCTCATTTGTTGCACGTAACATGGCCAATAATCGGTGTGCAGGTGCTTTAAATAAAGGTTCGTTCCAATCAAAATACTGATGAAACTTTTGTGCTCCCTCATCGTCTTTTTTGGCTTTTATGATTTTAGTTGAAATTTCGGCTTGACGCTGAAATTTTCTTCGAAGTGCTTTTCGAACGTAAATATTTTCATTCACCCATTCGGCAATAATATCGCGCGCACCTTGTAAAGCGTCTTCGGCAGAAAAAACTTTACTATTTAAATATTTTTCTGCTGTAAACTCTAAATCACTTACATTTTGCGACATGATTATTTTTGCCAAAGGCTCTAAACCAGCTTCACGGGCAACATCTGCTTTTGTTTTGCGTTTCTTTTTAAAAGGAAGGTATAAATCTTCAATTTCAACCAAATCAAAACTTTGTGAAATTTTTTCTTTTAAAATATCGTTAAGTTGGCCTTGTTCTTCAATAGATGCTAATACGGCTTCTTTGCGCTTTACAATTGCTTCAAATTGATTCGATAATTTAAAAATTTGTTCAATTTGCACCTCATCCAAATTACCTGTTGCATCTTTACGGTAGCGTGCAATAAAGGGTATGGTGCAATCTTGTGCTAATAATTCTAAAGTATTTTGTATGGATTTATCGGAAACTGTTACTTTTTCCTTTATATATTGAACGATATTCATTGTTTACGTTTTAAAGCACAAAAATAGTACCTTTAAAATAATTTTTTGAATTTAAAAACATTTTGTTTTACAAAACTTTGTATTGTTATTCAAAACAAATAGCTTTGTATTTAAATTACTTAACTATGCGTATAGTAACTTTTTCAAAAATTAAACTGTTTGTTGATAAACACGCTGATGCGGATGTTGCCTTACGTGATTGGTATTTTAAAACTAAAAGAAGTGAATGGAATAATTTAAACGAACTTAAGCAAACCTTTGCTACAGCTGCATATATTGGTAACAATCGTTTTGTTTTTAACATTAAAGGTAACGATTACCGTTTAGTTGCTATAGTAATTTATGCATCGAAAAAAGTTTATATACGTTTTATTGGAACACATGCTACATATGACAAAACCAACTGTTTAAACATTTAACTATGAGAACAATTGAAACACAAAAAGAATACAAGGCTGTTTGTTTGCGTTTGGAAGAATTATTAAAAATTGTTAATAATGAAACCTTACCTGATGACCCTAATTTTATTGAATTGGATTTACTTACTGATTTAGTAGCCGATTACGAAGAAAAACACGATCCTTTAACACAACCTACTTTGATTGAAGTTATTAAATTAAGAATGTACGAAAAAGGTTTAAACCAAAAACGCTTATCTGAATTATTAGGTGTAAGTACATCGCGCGTTAGCGAATACCTTAACGGAAAAAGCGAACCACCTTTAAACGTGGCGCGTGAAATTAGTATGAAATTAGATATTGATCCTGCTATTGTATTAGGAGTTTAAAAATGACAAAGTTTCTATTTATATACTTAATCATTGTGAACTACATTGCCTTTAGCTTGTATCATTTAGATAAGCAACGAGCAATTAAAGGCAAACAGCGTATTTCTGAAAAAAACCTGTTAACTATTGCTGCTTTTGGTGGCACTTTAGGTGCTTATATTGGTATGCAAAAGTATAATCATAAAACCAAAAAGCTGAGTTTTAAACTGTGGTTTTATGCCATTGTTATTTTACAAATTTTATTCTTTTTCGGAATTTATAAAAAGAAGTTTTTACTATAAAAAAATCCGAGAAAAAATTCTCGGATATCAATATTTATAAGGAATAACAAAATTAACTACAAGCAATTTTATTAACACGCGTTTCGTGGCGTCCACCTTCAAATTCGGTAGTTAAAAAAGCATCAATCATTTCTAAAACTTGCGGAATAGCAGTAAAACGCGCTGGGATAGAAATAACATTAGCGTTATTATGCTGGCGTGCCAAAACAGCAATTTCTTTTGTCCAACACAACGCACAACGCACGCCTTGGTGTTTGTTTGCACTCATAGCAATACCGTTGCCCGAACCGCAAATTACAATACCAAAATCTACTTTTTTATCTTCAACATCTTGTGCTACTTTGTGCCCAAAATCGGGGTAATCAACACTATCAAAAGTATCGGTACCGTAATTAACCACTTCAAAACCTTTTTGTTGCAACATTTGTACAATGGCTTTTTTGTATTCTGGTCCTGCGTGATCGTTTCCTATTGCTATTTTCATATTAATTGTTGTTGTATTGTTTGTGCAAATATACTTATTTTGATGTTTTTGAAATATTTAAAATTTATGAATTTAATATTATATTTGATAAAACACTTTTTGAAATGTTAAACGTTATTTACGATAAAAATTCAAAACAAATTATCACTTTTTCTGTAGTATTATTGGCTTTATGTTTGATTTTACTTTTTTTTGGAATTTTTAGAAATGAAACATTATGCTTAGTTTTTGCAATAGCTATATTAATTAATCTACCTTTTTTATTGATTGAAAAAGGCATTGAATTTGATAAAAAAAATAATGAATATAGAATGTTTCGCTCAATATTTAATTTAAAATTTTATCAAACAAATTGGCAAACGCTACCAAATGTTCAGTACTTATCGCTTTTTAAAGCAAAAAAAAACACAATACGCACCAGAAGAGGTTAATTACAACTATTCATACTTTTACGTTTATGAAATAACCATTTTTAATGATTATGGTCATTTTATATTGTTTCAAATTGAAATAAACCACCTTAATCATGCTATTTTTTGCTCAAAACAAATTGCAAAATATCTACAAGTTCCTTTACTTGATGCTACAACTTTTGAACACAAATGGATAACAACGTAATAGCAAAAACCAATATTTAAAACAAATTTTACATTACTACCACAATATTTTCATATCTTTAATAAGTATTTTAAGCTTAAAGCTTAACAAAAATTATTTATGACAAAGAAAATTAAAAAATTTCATAAAAAAACAGGCAAAGATTACTCTGCAAAAATTTTAAAATTACTTTCACAAAACAGTTCTAAAACTTTTAATTACAAACAAATAGCTGCTATTTTTGAAGTTACCGATACCAAAGGACGAAACGAAATTATAAAAGAATTAAAGTATTTAATTTCAAAACAAAAAATAGAAGAAGTAGAGCGAGGCAAGTTTCGTATTGTAGAACAATCAAGCTATTTTGAAGGCACCATTGACATGACAGCCCGAAAAGCGGCTTATTTTGTTAGTTCAGAATTTACCGAAGATCCGTTTATACCTACAAATAATTTAAACAAAGCCTTACACGGCGATAAAGTGAAAGCTTACGTGTACAATAAACGTAAGGGTAAAAAACCCGAAGCCGAAGTTATTGAAATTATAGAACGTAAACGCGATGAATTTGTGGGCGTAATACAAATGCACGGCACCTTTGCCTTTGTAGTTACTGCAAATCCTAAAATGTACGTGGATTTATTTATTCCTAAAGAAAAATTTGGCGATGCTGAAAACGGCGATGTGGTTTTAGTTAAAATGACCGATTGGCCCGAAAAAGCTAACAATCCGTACGGGCAAGTTATTAAGGTTTTAGGAAAACCTGGTGAACATAATACCGAAATGCACGCTATTTTGGCAGAATACGGTTTGCCTACCGATTTTCCTGTTGATGTTGAAGCATATGCGCAAAAATTAGATACATCTATTACACAAGAAGAAATTGCAAAACGCCGCGATATGCGTAAAGTATTAACCTTTACTATTGACCCACGCGATGCTAAAGATTTTGACGATGCGCTTTCGTTTCAAATATTAGAAAACGGAAACTACGAAATTGGTGTACATATTGCCGATGTTTCCCATTACTTACAAGAAGGAACTGTTTTAGACGAGGAAGCCTACAACCGCGCCACATCTATTTACTTGGTAGATCGGGTGGTGCCAATGTTGCCCGAAGTTTTATCAAACTTTGCTTGTTCATTGCGCCCTAACGAAGAAAAATATACCTTTTCGGCCGTATTTGAACTAAATAATAAAGCCGAAATTGTAAACTCGTGGTTTGGAAGAACGGTCATTTATTCAGACAAACGTTTTGCTTATGAAGAAGCTCAGGTAATTATCGAAACAAAATCGAACCAAATACCTGCAGAAATATCACTAACCAACGAAAACCAAACCGTTGATGAACCTATTGTAAATGCCATTTTAACAATGAACGATTTAGCTAAAAAACTACGTGCAAAACGCATGGACGCTGGCGCTATTTCGTTTGATAAAGTTGAAGTTAAGTTTCATTTAGATGAAAACGACGAACCTACCGGCGTGTATTTTAAAATTTCTAAAGATGCCAACCATTTAATTGAAGAATTTATGTTGTTGGCTAACCGCAAGGTTTCAGAATTTATCGGAAAACAAAAAAAGACCTTTATTTACCGTATTCACGATGAACCAGATCAAGATAAATTATTCAATTTACAAACAGTTATTTCTAAATTTGGTTACGGTATTAATTTTAAATCTAAAAATACCATTTCACAATCGTTAAATAAACTTTTAAGCGATGTAAATGGTAAAAAAGAACAAAATTTAGTTGATACTTTAACCATTCGCAGTATGAGTAAAGCTGCATATTCTACACAAAACATTGGACATTATGGTTTGGCGTTTGATTATTACTCGCATTTTACATCGCCTATTCGTCGCTATCCCGATGTGATGGTACACCGTTTGTTGCAAAGCTATTTAGACGGAGCCAAATCTGCCGATGAAGAAGTGTATGAAGACAAATGTGTACATTGCTCACAAATGGAAAATTTAGCTGCTAATGCCGAACGTGACAGCATAAAATACATGCAAGTAAAATACATGCAAGATCATAAAGATCAAGAGTTTTTAGGCGTAATTTCAGGCGTTACCGAATGGGGAATTTATGTTGAAATTGTTGAAAACAAATGCGAAGGTATGGTGCGCATACGTGAAATTAAAGATGATTATTATACCTTTGACGAACAACAATATGCTTTGGTTGGCGAAGTAACTAAAAACATTTTACAATTAGGTGACGAAGTGGTTGTTAAAGTTAAAAACGCCGACTTGGTTAAAAAACAATTAGATTTTACATATATTAAAAAAGCAAACTAAAAAACTTTTTTTGGTTTAAAAAACATAAATGGATTTATTTTTTACAGGAATATCGCTTGGTTTTTTTCTCAGTTTTATGATTGGGCCTGTATTTTTTATATTAATTGAAACCAGCATTACCAAAGGATTTAAAGCAGCTTTAACTTTTGATATTGGTGTAATTATTGCCGATATTTGTTTTATACTAATTGCTTATTTTAGTAGTTTTCAACTTATTAACCGCATTAAAGACGATCCTGCTTTGTTTCTTTTTGGTGGAATGATTATGATTACCTACGGGTTAATTTCGTTTATAAGACTTCAAAAGCTGAAAAAAGCTGAAATTCATATTGAAGCTAATTCATACAAAAACAATTATTTTTCGCTATTTGCTAAAGGTTTTTTGTTGAATTTTATAAACGTTGGAGTTTTAGGGTTTTGGCTAGCTATTATAATTACCATTGGTCCGCAGTTAGAAATGCATCACGGCAAAATGATTAACTTTTTTACATTTGTAATTGGGTCGTATTTATTAACCGATATTTTTAAAATGCTGTTAGCTAAACAACTAAAAAACAAATTAACACCACAAAACATTTTAAAGGTTAAAAAAATTAGTTGTATTGTTTTAATAGTTTTTGGGGCAGTAATAATGTCTAAATCATTCATAAAAAATGAACCTGCTTTTATAAAAAACAACATTTCAATTAAAACAAATTAAAATTAACAATGAAAAACATTTTACTTAAAACCAGCTTATTAGCAGTACTTTTTTTAGGAATAACGTCATGCAATACTGAAGATGAACCACATGTACACGAAAACAAATTAGAAAAATTTAAAGGAAATTGGAGTGGTACTTTTGAAGGTGGCGATACCGGAAATTGGACTGCTGCAATTGATGAAAATGGAAAAGCAACAGGTACAGTTACCTCTAACAGCATACCAAATGTTAATTTTGTTTTAACAGGTAACGTTCTAGAAAACGGAACCATAAATGTTTCATATTCATACAGCGGGCAACAAGTAGGTACTATGACAGGTACGTTAACCGAAACTTCAGGTTCAGGCACTTGGAACAGTCCCGTTCAAGATTTAAATGGCACTTGGACAGGTACCAAAAACTAAAAAATCAGCTTAAAAAGCTGATTTTTTAGTTTTTACCGTTTTTATAAATGATAAAATTATCTATTTTCTTTATCTAAATTTTCAATAAACAACACAGGCGTTTCGCCTGTGATGACTTTAAATAAAGTGGCAAATGTTTTAGGATGTAAATTGCCATAAATAACTGCCAATTCTTTAATTGTTTTTTTTCGTAGCTCTTTATCTGTTTTTAAATCGGTAACAACTTGTTTTATACGTAAGGTATTAATATACGTGCTAAAACCCTTTTTATGTTCATTTAAAAAAGACGAAAGCGTGCTACGGCTTGTGTTTAGTTGTTTTGCTAAATCATCTAAGTTTATCGATCCTAAAAAACCTTTTTCTTTTTCAAAACCATTCAAACCATCTAACAAACGTTGCTCGGTTGGCGATAAAGCAGCTGTTTTTTTATCTTCCTGTAGTGTTTCAGGTATTTCTAAAGTGTTTTCGGTATCAGCAGTTGTTTCTTCTAGCTGAATAGTTGCTGTTGTAGTATTTTCAACTTTACTTATTTCTGTTTTTTCAAATGCGTTGTTATTTGTATTTGTTTGATGCTTTTTACTTTTATTATTTCTCCAAAAAATATAAACGGCTATTGTTAATAAAACCAAGCCCAAAACTGTTATCCACAAATTGTATTTATTTACAAGCTTTTGCCATTGCGATTCTGCTTTTTTATTTTCAAAATCTTGGTGTAAAATACTTGTAATACTTTGCTGTTCTTTTTCAAACTGCTGGTTTAAAGACATAAGACTATTTGTAGCGTTTAATTGCAGCTGCGGTTGATTGGTTTCATTGTAATACGCAATTAAATAATCATACGCTTCACGCAACTCATAGTTTAAAAAATTTTTCTCATGAAAAAGCGCATCTATTTTCGTGAAATATGCCATAGCTTCGGCTTTCTGGTTTTGTTTCCACAACATTTTTCCCAGATACAAATAAATAACGTGTTCGTTGGTAAAATCACCGTTTTGTTTAATAATGTTTAGTGCGTTTGTAAAATACTCATTGGCAGTCCCATTATTTTTCTGCAAAAAAGCCAAACCTCCTTTTACATATTCTAAATAAGCGTTTTCTAATTGTTGGTGTTTTGGTTTTAAAAGTTGAATAGCTTGTTCATTCTCTAGTATAGTAGAACTCAGCTTATCAATATTTTGTAAATGCCAGTAAGTTTTACTCAAACAATATAAAGTAACAACGTAACCTCTTTGATGATTGTACTCTTTTTTTGTTTGATAATATTCTTTTGCTAGTGTAAAAAAAGCAATCGCTTTGTTGTAATGGCGTGTATGGTTGTAAATATTGCCAATATCTATACGTACCGCATTTAAATTATACAAATTATTTATTTCTTCGTTAAAAGCTTCCGACTCTATCGCGTAATACAACGCATTTCTATAATCGCGATTATCATAATAAAATACGGTGCTTCTATTTAAAAACCTTCCTTTTATACTGTCGTTCTCCATTTTTTGCACCAATGGGTGCATTTGGTGCAACAATGTGGTAGCTTCGGTAAACGGTACAATGAACGATTTTTTTTCTAAGGCACGGTATTGTTCCAATTGATTGTTTTCGGTACGAGCTTTTTGGTAATATACATCTAAATAATCAACTTTTATTTCGTTGGAAGCGCTATCATTTTCAATTACTTCCCAAAGATTTTTATAGGAATCGGCGGTTGTTTGCCCCAATGAGCAAAACGGCAACAGAAAAATAATCCAGAAAGGGAATAAATTATCCAATTGAGGGAATAAATTGTCCAATTTTTTTAAAAACATGTGTGCTTTTTTTCTAACCGAACAAAAATACAAAAAAATAAACAAAAGCAATCCGCAACACATAACCAGTTTATTATTATCAACATACGTTTAAAAATCAACCATTCAGAAACGGAAAAATAATCCAACCATGGAATAAATCGTATAAAATAGGGAATAAATTATCCAATTTAGCAAATCTGGACTATTTACTCCCTTGTTGTTTGAAAATCGTTTCATATTTGTAACCGAAACAAAAGCTACCCGGGCAGCGTTATTAAAAAACTCCGAAAACAATGAAACGATTTTTTTTATATGCTGTAGCAATTACTGCTTTATGCAGCTCGTGCGAAAAAGAAGACGAAATTTTTGCAACAAAACCAACCTACCGAATGCCTTGTACCACGCAAAAGGTGTTGAGACAAACGATTACCAAACCTATCAAAGCATTTTAAACAGCTTTGATTACAACAACCAACAAACGCATCAAGAAAACCTGTTGCTGTTTGAACAGCACGTAAACCGCCAAATGCTTAACTACGTGCCACAAGAAGCCTATGAAAACGAAACGATAGATAATGAGCAATTGTTGATATTAGAACAAGCAGATAAAGATTTTATAGAACAATTGGTTTATAGCAATGAAACAAAACAAGCAATTTACACTTTAGTAAGTAACCAGTTTAACAGTGATATGTTGCAATTGATTACAAATGAAAACGAGCGCCACTTAGTAGAAACCCTACTTGCATTACACAGCAATGGTAACGGAAATGATGATGATTTTTGGAATGATAAAAGAAGTATTGCATTTGCGTATGGCGCACAATACAGCTTTACACAAGCGGTATTGTATGCCGGAGCAATAGAGCTTAAAAAAAGATAATGACAAACTCTGTATGCGTTTAAAACGCATACAGAGTTGAAAAATAACCAAACCCTTATAAAAATTTGTTTCGGAGAGCCGGTATTCGCGAATACCGGTTTTACGAAAACAAATTAAACCCCCGATTGCAGCGGGATACCAGCAAAAACTTATTTTTAACCCGCAGTTCATAAAACAATAAAAACAAAACTGCATAATTTTATTTAAAATGAAAAGAATTAAAAATTTAACTTTAGGAGTTATTGCAGCAACAATTTTATCTTTAGGTTTGTATGCTTGTAGTGATGACGATGTTACAACAGCAAACACTACAACAGAGCAGACTGTAATGGCTGTTAACAAGATTAGCTACTTACGTAATTCAACAGATTTAGTTAGCGACCTATTTTTTAATCTAGGTGTAGAAGAAATTGAAGTTGTAGAAAGTTTGTACAAGCTAAAGACTTTTAAACATTTTAATTTTAGAGGCATTAATTATGACATGCAAAACTTCAACTTTGTTATTCAAAATGATGTAATATATTTAAATAATAGAATTGGTTTATCTTTAGTTACAGATGAATTAGTTATTGATGGAGAATTTAAAGAATTAAAGAGTGAAGATTTTTCTAATATTGAAGTTGGGATACTTTCAATGATAAAATATGAAGTACTATTATCTGTAGATAATAAAATAAGCTCAACCAAAAGAAAAACTCCTATCAACATTGGAGCTCCATGTAGCTTTAATAACACTTATTATTGTATAGGTTTTGGTCTTACAAATAGTGCTGCTCAAGCAGATTGTGAAGCAACATTTTTAGGTAGCGAAGCAGCAGGTGATTATATTGGTTGTGAGGTAATTGGTAAAAAAGAACCTGTAAGTGGAACTTTTGGCTTATTTTGGGCAATAACTTTATGTTGTGGTTAATTTAAATTATATAAAAAATGGGGAAGTTATCTGGAATTGAAATAATTATTTATATTATTATATTCATTTTAATAATTGTTATTTTATTACGCAAATTTTTAAAAAAATAAAATTTACCGCTTTATCCCGCTGCGCAAAGTCTCCCGCTGCGCAAAGTCTCCCGACTTTGAGCAACAATAAGAAACATTAAAAAATGAAAGAAGACTACACTATAAAAGACCAAGAAAAACCCCACGCTGGCTCGAGCATCTTGCTCGTGCAATAAACCTATTGAACTTTGGTCTTTAAAAGTTTTTGTACAAAAATTAAATTACATTCATAACAATCCTGTTACATCTGGATTCGTAACAAACCCTGTCGATTGAAATATAGTAGTGCAAGAAATTATGGTAATAAAGATCATACTTTCCTTGAAATTGATAAAAATTAAAAAGCATGAATGAAAATTTTATGAATAAGCACGAGCAAGATGCTCGCGACAGCAAAGGGGTAGTATTTTTTATGGATAAAAATAAATTATTAGTAATTTTAATTACATTGGTAATCTACTTTATGTTTGCATATATAATATATTATTATTTTGATGTTTGGCAAGTGTTTATTGTGTCTGCTATTTTAGCATTTTTTCAGTCTCGAAATATACTTAAAAAGTATTAATCTAATTTCTTCAATTTCTGCTTGATTAGACTGTATGATAAAAACTAAAACATAAAATTGTATTATCCCATAATAATATCTCAGACGATTACTACTATTTGTACAAACCATAGTTATCGTGGAGTTTTTCTTGGTCTTTTATAGTGTAGTCTTCTTTCATTTTTTAATGTTTCTTATTGTTGCTCAAAGTCGGAAGACTTTGCGCAGCGGGGAGCCGGTAGTCGCGAATACTGTTTTTACGAAAACAAATTAAACCCCCGATTGCAGCGGGTTACCTGCAAAAACTTATTTTTAACCCGCAGTTTATAAAACAATAAAAACAAAACTGCATAATTTTATTTAAAATGAAGAATTTTAAAAAAATTACTTTAGGGCTTTTAACAGCAACAATTTTATCATTAGGTTTGTATGCTTGTAGTGATGATAACAGTAGTCTAACTGAAAAAAATACAGTTGTTGAGAACAATTCTGTATCAGAAGCGCAAATGACTACTAATTTTAAAATGAAATATGGCAATTTTACATATGAAGTTATAAATGAGAATTTATTCCATATTATTGATGGATCTAATGGAGTACACCCTGTAACATATACTTCAAACACTAATTTAACTTTACTAGAAATTTCCGACACAGAAGCTATTTTATTTGAAGAGAGTTTACAAAAGGAATATGCAAGGTTAAAAATAGTTGATATTAGTGGTGATTTAGCCTATATGGATATAGTTTTTCACAATGGAATGGTGCTTAATAATATTGAAGTTCCTAAAGCGGTACTTGGTTGGGGTAAATGGATTCCTGTTATAATAGAAATCATTGAAGGAATTTTTGATTATATTAGTGGCGGAGATACCGCTTTACCTGAAATGGTTATCTATGACATGAAGGATTGTTATAGAAATCATATGATAGCAATGCAGAACTGTGTTGGTGGTTCAGTTTCTTTAATAGCAGACCAATCGACAGGACAGCTCTATAGGAAATTGTGTACGCTAAAACATAAATTAAATATGTTTTCATAAGTTTGTTCGCATAATAAATATGAACAAACTTTATAGTTAATTTTTATGTTTAAGTCTTTAAAGAATAAAAAAGAAAACTGGATTTTATTTGTTGCACCTATTTTATATGTTATTGGAACACTATTAACAATAACTTTACAGGTAGAAACAGAAGTAAATATTAATTTATCAAGAATTATTACAGCAATAATTTTAGCTCCCTTTATAGAAGAATTTACATTTAGATCATTTTTTATAAAGAAATTTAGAATTATTAGTATAGTACTTTTGGTGTTTACAATTGCTTTTTTTAAAAATCATATTTTTAATACATCTCTGTTAATAGTATTATTGACTTTTATTGCTGCACAATACTATAAAAATAAATTTTGGTATCTAAAAGTGATTATTATACTTAATTCACTTTTATTTTCTACTGTTCATCTTAGTTTAAATGAAATATTCGATTCTAATTATATTGGATTATTCTTTACTCGTTTTTCACTTGGATTATTTTTAATATACATAGTTTTAAATTTTAATATATGGAAAGCGATAGGATTACATCTTGTAATTAATTCTATAATGGTTGGATTAATGATTTTTATGAGTTATTATTTAGTCAAATCTAATAATCATAAATTTACTATTAATTCCAAAAAAAGCATCATTAAATGGCAACCAAAATTTAATATTAAACAAAAAACTGTAATTTATAAATACAGTGGAGATACTTTGTTTATTTACAATACGACTTTAAATCATATCAATAAAAAATTTAATTCAAATTGTAAAGAAACTCAAGCGGACTTACCTTTTGTCTACTATGATATATCTATCATACAGAGTGATAAAAAATATACAAATATTCCATGTTTAGTTAACAAGGATGCCTATTATCGGTTATTTGATAGTTACTAAAAGATACATGAAATGAAAAAGATAAAGAAAACAGCAGATATATTAGAAATTATATTTCCCCGCTGCGCAAAGTCTCCCGACTTTGCGCAGCGGGGGGAAATTTTAATGTTTAATAAGCAGGTGTACTTTTTTATTAAAACACATTAGGTTTTAGGTAAAACTATGTGTGCAATCTTAAAAAAACACACGTGATTTTTGTATAAACTACGTATATATATTATTACAAATTATAAAAAAAATGAAAAAAATCCTACCATACATATTAGCCGTTTTAGGCATCTTTTTAATAATAATTGGTGTAATTTACAGTTAATAAAAACGCCTGCTTTCAACAAGGAAAACAGGCGTATTAAAATTTTATAGCACAATGTTATGCTTTGTTTCTATTCAGTTTACTGTGTTTTTTGCTGTAAGCAAAATAAATTATTAAACCTATACCTAACCAAATAGCTAAACGTTCCCAGCTTTCAATAGGCAACGATGCCATCATTACCAAACAAACAATAATTCCTAAAATAGGCACTACGGGCACAAATGGTGTTTTAAAAGGGCGTTCAATATTGGGTTGTGTTTTACGCAATACCAAAATGCCTATACAAACCAATGTAAATGCAAACAAAGTACCTATACTTACCATGTGGCCTAAATCAGACACTGGTACAAAACCTGCAAAAATGCTTACAAATACCATAAAAATTAAATTGGTTTTCCAAGGAGTTTGGCGTTTTGATAGTTCTGAAAACATTTTTGGCAATAAACCATCTTTACTCATAGAATAAAACACACGGCTTTGCCCCAATAACATTACTAAAATTACCGATGTGTACCCTGCAATAATGGTTACAATTAATGCGGTGTTTAAAAAGTGATACCCGGTTTTGGCAAATGCTGTTGCTACGGGTTTTGCGTCGTTTTTAAATAGTAAGTAGTTTTCTAAACCGGTTAAAACATAAGCAAATAAAACGTATAATGCAGTACAAATTACTAAAGAGCCAATAATACCAAAAGGCATTCCTTTTTTGGGATTTTTAGCTTCTTGGGCAGCGGTACTCACAGCATCAAACCCAATAAAAGCAAAAAACACTACTCCGGCTGCGCGCATAATACCACTCCACCCGTATTGCCCAAAATATTCACTTGATAAAAATGCTGAAAAAGATAATTCACCACTTTTAACCATTTCTTCACCCACATTTGTAGGAATAAAAGGATCGTGGTTGCTAGGGTCAACAAATTGCCACCCTAAGGCTATAAATATAATTACTACCGAAACTTTTAAAATAACCAAAATGTTATTCACGCGTGCCGATTCTTGTGTACCACGCATTAATAAAAGCGATAACAAACAAACAATTATAATTGCAGGTACATTAATTACGCCGCCTTCAAATGGCCCTTTTAGCATTTCTATAGGTAATTCTAAATGAAAAATCTTGAGTAATTCATTAAAATACTGCGACCAACTTACAGCTACTGTTGCACTTGCTAAAGCATATTCTAATACCAAATCCCAGCCAATAATCCAAGCAATAAACTCGCCCATAGTAGCATAAGAATACGTGTAGGCGCTACCTGCCACAGGCAACATAGAAGCAAACTCGGCATAACACAAACCTGCAAACGCGCAACCTAAAGCAGCAATTATAAACGAAATAGCCACTGCTGGCCCTGCATTATCGGCAGCGGCAATACCTGTTAACGAAAACAAACCAGCACCTATTATGGCACCAACACCCAAAGCTACTAAACCCCAAGAACCTAAGGTTTTTTTAAGCGTTCCTTCGCCTTGTTCATTTGCTTCGGCAATTAAAGATTCAATAGATTTTTTAGAAAATACACCCATATGATCTATTTTTATGTTAATTGTTAAAATTTACTTAAAACCAAATATAGGTATTTTTAAACTACAATAATTAAAGTTTTTTAAATTTATAATTTTAGTAAGGCAATTCTAAATAAAAGTAAAAAAAGAGAAAATAAAAAAACCTTCATTACTGAAGGTTTTAAAGTAGAGGCATCTAGCGGATTCGAACCGCTGTAGTCGGTTTTGCAGACCGGTGCCTAGCCGCTCGGCCAAGATGCCATTCTGTTAATGTGATTGCAAATCTACTACAAAAATTTAAAAATCAAAACCTAAAGTAAAAAATTATGCACGGTATTCTTCCATAACTATGGTAACTTGCTGAACATCACCACCTATTGGCGGATTTATTTTTGAAACTTCTAACAAAATTCGTGAAACCATAGGTAATTCATCAAAAATACGCACAATAATGCGTTTGGCAACGTGTTCTAATAATTTTGAACGTATGGCCATTTCTTCTTTCACAATTTTATTTAAATGTACGTAATCTACTGTATCTGCCAATTCATCGGTATCTGCCGATTTTCGTAAATCGGCTTTAATCTCTAAATCAACACGGTAATCCGACCCTATTTTTGCTTCTTCAACCAAACACCCATGATTTGTAAAAACACGAATGTTTGTTAAACGAATAATTCCCATCTTTTATAAATTTACATTGTAAAATTAAAGATTTATTTTGCTTTTAAATATTTTTTTTACCATTGTAGATTCATTAAAAAAATTTATAATCTAAAAACTATGTTACTATGTAGTTTTACAAACCAAAAATCAAACATTTTTTGATAAATTTGTATTCTTATATTCAAGAATATGACAACAAAAGAAAAATCACTGAATTTTATAGAGCAAATTATTGAAGATGATTTAAAAAATGGTTTGCCACAAGATAAATTACGCTTTCGTTTTCCGCCAGAACCTAATGGTTATTTACATATTGGTCACGCTTCATCAATTTGTTTAAATTTTGGTTTGGGAATTGATTATAACGCACCGGTAAATTTGCGTTTTGATGATACCAACCCCGCCAAAGAAGAACAAGAATTTGTTGATGCCATTAAGTACGATGTAGAATGGTTAGGCTTTAAATGGGATAAGGAAGTGTACGCATCTGATTACTTTCAAGAATTATACGATTGGGCCGTATTATTAATTAAAAAAGGCAAAGCGTATGTTGATAATTTATCGGCCGAAGAAATTGCAAAACAAAAAGGTACACCTACACAAGCCGGTGTAAATTCTCCAAATCGCGATCGATCGGTTGAAGAAAACCTTGATTTGTTTGATCGTATGAAAAACGGTGAATTTGCAGAAGGCGCTTATATTTTACGAGCTAAAATTGATATGGCATCGCCAAATATGTTAATGCGTGATCCTATTATGTATCGTATCATTAACGCATCGCACCACCGTACCGGTACCAATTGGAACATTTACCCTATGTACGATTGGGCGCATGGCGAAAGTGATTATATTGAACAAATTTCGCACTCGTTTTGTACGCTTGAATTTTTACCACACCGTGAATTGTACGATTGGTTTTTAGATCAAATTTACGACGATACTAAAGTTAGACCAAAACAGCGCGAATTTGCACGTAGAAATCTTTCGCACACTGTAGTATCAAAACGTAAATTATTGCAGTTAGTAAACGAAAAACACGTAACTGGTTGGGACGATCCGCGTATGAGTACCATTTCGGGTATGCGCCGCCGTGGGTACACACCAGCTGCTATTCGCAATTTTGCCGATACCATTGGTATTGCTAAACGCACTAATTTAATAGATGTTTCGTTACTAGAATTTTGTGTGCGTGAAGATTTAAACAAAATTACAGATAGGGTAATGGCTGTTTTAGATCCTGTAAAATTAGTTATTACAAATTATCCTGATGGTCAGGAAGAATGGTTAGATGCAGAAAACAACCCAGAAGCAGAAGAATTAACCTTTAGAAAAGTTCCGTTTAGTAAAGAACTTTTTATTGAGCGTGATGATTTTAAAGAAGATGCCGATAAAAAGTTTTTCCGTTTAACTTTAGGAAGAGAAGTACGTTTAAAAAATGCATACATTATTAAAGGCGAAAGTGTTGTTAAAGATGCGAACGGAAACATTACTGAAATACATGTTACTTACGATGCCGATTCAAAATCGGGTAGTGGTACCGAAGCATCAAAACGCAAGGTAAAAGGAACCATCCATTGGGTGTCTATTCCGCATGCTGTTGAAGCCGAAGTACGTATTTACGACCGTTTATTTACCCACGAAAACCCCGATGGCAATAAAGATGTTGACTTTAAAGAATACATTAACCCAAATTCGTTAAACGTAATTACCGGTTATGTAGAACCTAGTTTAAAAACAGCTGTAAATGGTGATAAATTTCAGTTTCAACGTTTAGGTTATTTTGCCGTTGATAAAGATTCTAATGCAAATAAATTGGTATTTAATAAAACAGTAGGCTTGCGAGATACGTGGGCTAAATTAGAAAGTAAAGAGTAAATTCTCAATAAAAAAAACCTTTCAGTTTTAATGTACTGAAAGGTTTTTTTAGTTTAAACAACACGTAAACGTTCTTCTTCTAAATCTAATTGATACAATTGTTCACGTATAATACTTTCGTTTATTAAAGGATCTTTGTTAAGTTCTACTAGATAATTTCGTTGTTTTTCAATCATTTCTAAAAAGATAGTTTTTGTACGTTCGTTCATCCAAGTATCTGCTTCGGTAACTTTAATACGTTCTTCCCAATGTTGAATAAATTTTGCCATAGATTCATTTCCTTGCCATTCGGTATCATACTTATGTTTTAAAAATTTATGCACCTCTTGTTTTAGGCCAATTTTCATTTGTCTACGGGTTTCGTCTTCGCGTTCTTCATCAATAAAACTATCAAATAATTTGGTTTTTTTAATTAAAATAGGCAGCGTTAACCCTTGAACTACCAATGTTAACAAAATCGCCACAAACGTGATAAAAAGTATTAAATTTCTATGAGGAAAAAAAGCTCCGTTATCTAATTTTAAAGGTATAGCAAGCGCAGCAGCTAACGAAACCACACCACGCATGCCTGTCCACCCTAAAAGTAGGGGCATTGCTAATCTGCGTTTAAACGATGAAGCGTGCGGTAATTTTTGACGTCTAAAAATATAAGTAAACACCAAAGCGCCATAAGAACTAATAATTCGCGCTAGAATTAAAACAGCAGTTACCAAAACACCGTAACCTATAGCTTCGTTCATTGGAATTCCATCGGCATATAAGCCTGCAGTAACTTCGGGTAGTTCTAAACCTATTAATAAAAAAACGATTCCATTTAGTAAAAAAACAAAAATTTCCCAAACGTTTAAACCTCTTAATCGGCTGGCGCTGTTTAAAAAAGTTAATCTTTTTTGCGACATTAACAAGCCACCAGCTACAACCGCTAAAACACCCGATGCATGAGCTTGTTCTGCAATCCAATACATAAAATAGGGCGATATAAGCGTAAAAGCAATATCAGAACTGGTGTCGGTTGGTAAACGTTTGTGCGCTTGAATAAAAATCCAAGCGGCTATTAAACCAATACCTAATCCGCCTAAAACCATCCATAAAAAACCCGAAATAGCATCTTGCCAAATAAATTGCCCTGTACCTACAGCAATTAAAGCAAATCGGAAAATAATTAGTGACGATGCATCATTTAATAAACTTTCACCTTCTAGAATAGCAGCTGTAGATTTTGGTATTTTAACAAATTTCATAATAGCCGATGTACTAACTGCATCGGGTGGTGAAACAATTCCACCTAATAAAAAACCTATTGCTAATGTAAAACCTGGTATAAAATAATTGGTAACAACCGCTACCGATAAAGCCGTAAAAAAAACAACCAAAAAGGCATAACTTGTTATAATACGCCACCATTTGCGCATTTCTTTTAATGAACTAGCCCAAGCAGCTTCAAACAACAAGGGAGGTAAAAATATAAAGAATATTAAATCGGGATCTATAATTACAAAAGGCATTCCTGGTATTATACTTACTAATAAACCACCTACAACTAATAAAATAGGGTAGGCTATTTTTAGCCTTTTGGCAAGCATAGTTAACAAAACAATACTTGCAATCATTGCCATAAAAAAAGGTAATTGATTGTGCATTAATGATTACTGTTTTAAAAATTTTTTGGAATTTTTTAAATATATTAAATGATCTTTTAAAATACTAAAATAAGCATAAATTTAACTGATTTTTACGCATATTTTAATCTTTTTTTATGTTAAAACGATTGTTTTGTTAAAATTTGTTAAATAAACAAGTTTAGTAAATAAAAAGCCAACTTTCATATGAAAGTTGGCTTTAAAATTGTTTTTTATGTGTTTTTAAACTTCGTCTAAAACTTCATCGGTTAATCGGTAGGGTGCTTCTTCGTCAAACTCATCTTCCCATTTTGCAATAACAACGGTTGCTAAACAGTTACCAATAACATTTACCGATGTACGTGCCATATCCATTAACTCATCTATTCCTAAAATAGCTGCAATAATAAAAACGGGTAATCCAAATTGTTCAGCAGTAGCAATAAGCACAATTAACGAAGCACGAGGCACTGCAGCAACCCCTTTTGAAGTAATCATTAATGTAAAAGCTATGGCTAATTGCTGGCCAATACCTAAATTCATACCTGCTGCTTGTGCTACAAAGATAGATGCAAGTGAAAGGTATAACGATGTTCCATCTAAATTAAAACTATAACCTGTAGGTATTACAAACGATACAATTTTACGTGGAACACCAAATTTTTCCATAGCACTCATTGCCTTTGGTAAAGCAGCGTCGGAACTAGTTGTTGCAAATGCAATAGAAACAGGTTCTTTAACTGCGGCTAAAAACTTTTTAACCGGTATTTTTAAATATAACATTATAGGAACAAAAACCAATAGTATAAAAAGAATCAATGCCAAATAAAGCGATCCTAATAACATAAAAAGATTTTTTAATATATCAACTCCTAAATGCCCAACGGTGTATGCCATTGCTGCACCAACACCAATAGGGGCAAAATACATGATAATATTTGTGAATTTAAACATGGTTTCAGACAAACTTTCGGTAAAATCTACCAAAGGTTTTCGTTTTTTTTCTTCAACCATTGCAAGACCAATTCCAAAAATTACCGAAAAAACCACTACTTGTAACACTTGGTTTTCAAACATTGATTTCACTACATTTTCTGGAAATAAATCGTAAATAAAATGAGTAAATTTATAAACACCATGAACATGTTCGGGTAATTTTTCTAAAGCAGTATCTACATTCTTAGGTGCTGGTAATTCTTCTTGTGGCATATTTTGTAAGTTAATACCACTACCTGCTTGGGTAATATTAATAACTGCTAAACCAATAAAAATGGCACACGATGTAGCACAAAAAAAGTACAACATTGATTTCCATGCCATACGTCCTACTTGTTTTAAATCGGAATGACCTGCAATTCCGTACACCAAAGTTGCAAAAATAATTGGCGCTACTATGGTTTTTACCAATTTAATAAAACCTTTGCTTAAAGGTTGTAAGGCAACGGCTACGTTAGGAAAATCAATTCCTACAAAAACGCCTAAAATCATACAAGTAATAATCCACGTTGTAAGATTTTTTTTATACAAACCATTAATTATTAAAACAATAGCTACTGCCCAACGAACAAAAATCATAAAATTTTCTGAAACAGCAATAATATCAAATTCGTATAAAAGGGTGGTAATTATTGCAAGTGTTATAAAAATGGTAGTAAAAAGGGCTATTTTGCTTTTAAACATGTGTAAAGTGTAAAATGTTGAAAAGCAAATATAAATAGATTTTTTGGGGATATTAAACTACTTACTATTAAATTTTAACCGGTTATTAACACATAACTGCAATTTAATATGTATCTTTAGGTTGATTATACTAACCTTAAATATCAAATTATTATGGGAAAAACTGGGAATACATTAGTAGCAATTTTGGCAGGTGCAGCTGTAGGTGCAATTGCAGGAGTTTTATTAGCACCAGATCAAGGGCAAAAAACAAGAAAAAAACTTTCAGATGGGTTTAAATCTGGTGCCGATGATTTGAATTCTAAAATGGACGATTTAAAAAATCAGGTTAAAAGCTTAATTTCATCAAAAAAAGCAAATTTTGAAGCTACAATTGATGGATTGGTACATAAAGCCGATGATAAAAAAGAAGATGTTATTGCTAGCTTAGAGCGCAAATTAGCCGAATTAAAAAGTCAGGCTGCAAATGGTGTTGACAAAGCTAAAGAAGCAACTAACAAAACAGCAGATATTATTAAAACTGAACTTAAATAATTGACTGCTTTGGATGAAGAACTAAAAAATAATCTTGATAATTTAAAGTCTGAAGCTAAAACTTTTTTAGATGCCAATGTAGATTATTACACTTTACTTGGATTTAAAATTGCAACCAAAACTACCAGCTTTATATTAAAAATTTTTGCATTAAGTTTATTTGCTGTTTTATCGTTATTTTTTCTATCATTTGCTGCCGCTTTTGCAATTGGTAATGCGTTACAAAGCATAACATTTGGCTTTTTAATTGTGGGCGGTTTTTATATTGTAATTTCTATTGTTTTGTACAGTGTTAGAAAAAGTTTAATAGACATTCCAATTCTTAAAAAGTTTTCTAAAATATTTTTTGATTAATTAAAATGAAAACAGTCTACACATCATACGAAGAAATTGATAAAGAGCTTGAAATTCGTAAACTTGAGCGCGAAATTAGCTTTAGAAAATTAAGTAAAAATGCCGATGATATTTCGCAATTTTTTACACCAGCCAATTTTATAAAAGGTGGTTTGCTAACTTTAGGTTCTAATTTAAGGCATTCTAAAGAAATTAAAACTTTTGTTTTATCAACTTTAATGAATTTTATGATTAATAAATTCATAAAAAGAAAATAACACTGCTTTAAAGCAGTGTTATTTTTTATTTTTAAATTAAAATAATACCTAAACTTTTCCTATAACATACATGTTTTCAAGGGTAGGTGAGTTTGCACCGCCAGCTTTTTCTAAAGTTATTGCAAAGTTTTCTGCATTATTTATGGTAGCTAGTACAGTTTTAGCATCGTTTTTTTGTGCATATAAACCTGCACTTACGGGTTTACCATTTACTATAGCCCATAATTGATATTGCATGCCTTTTGGTGGTTGCGGCAAACTTACAGCGTGTAAATAAACTTCTTTTGTTGTTTTATTCCAAAATACCATTGCCTTAGCAGTAGGGTATTTTTCTACACCATTTAAAACAATTGTTTGCATATTTGGGTTTGAAACTAAGTTCCATTTATTTTCAATTTGCTTATACGCATTTGTTTGTAATGTAAGCTGTACATTTAAATTATTAATTTGATTTTGCTGCTGTTTTTTAAACTGATACCAAAAAAAGTTAGTTCCTAAACTTATTAGCAATAAAACCGATGCGGCTGCTACCCATTTTTTTACTACTAAATCAATAATTGGTTTTTCCGCTATTTTAGTTGTTTGACTATTAGCTGTTTGGTTTTGTGGTAACGTAATTTCGTTTGTATTTTGTTGTTGTAACTTTTGCCAAATTTTTCCTTTTAAATCGCTAGGTGGAGTAATGGCTTGTAAAGTTGTAAAATCTTCAAGCGTTTTTTGAATTTCATCAAAAGCAAGCCTTACCTCTTCATTATTCTTCATAACACATTCCAAAATAGCTGCTTCTTCTTTTGTTGCATTACCAAGAATATATGATTCTATAATTCCAGACGATATGTATTCTTTAGTATTCAAAATATTAATATTCTTTAAGTAAATCTTTTAATGTTAACAGGGCATTTCTAATTTTTGTTTTTACGGTACCTAAGGGTATTTTTAATTTTTCAGAAATTTCAACCTGTGTAAAACCTAGGTAATAAGCCAAAACAATTAATTGCTTTTTTTCGTCATCTAATTTATCTAAAACTTTATCAAATCCAATAAAATCGGTTTGCTTACTAGTAACTTCCTCTTTAATAGCATATACGACATCTGTAACCGGTTGGTTTTTTAAATGGTTTTGAAATGATTTCGATTTTAAATAATCAATTGCAGTGTGGCGCGCAATATTAATCATCCAGGTGTATAAACGCCCTTTAGAATTGTTGTATTGATCAATACTGTTCCAAATTTTCACAAATACATCTTGTATAATTTCTTCGGTATATTCTTTTGATAATACAATGCGCAAAATTACTCCATACAAAGCACCGCTGTAGTGGTCGTATAAGTAATTAAATGCCGTTTCGTTTTTTTGTTTTAATAAAACGATAAGATCTTCTTCTGTATAAATAGCTTTAATAAACGTAATTTTTTTTCAAAAATAGTCAATTTAAAACGATACGAAACATCCAAACTAAAAATTAAATCGTAAATAATTAAACAATTAAAGCCAAATAATTATGCAAAAGCATTTTCATAAAATTATTTACGCAATTATATTTTTAACGTTACAAAGTGGTTTTGCACAAGAGCAACTTTATAAAAAAGCAAATCCATATTATTCGCGTACAGCTGTTAACGTTTTAAACGTATCAAATACAGAATGGAAAAAAATTCTTTCAAAACCATTGTATCAAGTGGCACGTGAAGGTGCAACAGAACGTGCCTTTACAGGAAAATATTACAAACACAACAAAAAAGGTGTTTACTATTGTGCTGTTTGTGGCAATGCTTTATTTTTTTCAACAGCAAAATTTGCTTCAACATGTGGTTGGCCATCTTTTTACGAACCTGTACGTGCAAATAGTGTACACTATAGAAAAGATTTTTCATATGATATGGAACGTACCGAAGTACTTTGTGCTAGATGTGAATCGCATTTAGGTCATATTTTTAATGATGGTCCTTTGCCTACTGGTAAACGTTTTTGCATGAATTCTATTTGTTTACAGTTTGAACCTTTAACTAATTAAAAAACTTTTTTAAAAAAAATCACAATTATAAAATCCAAACAAAAAATTAACTCGTAAATAATTATACAAACAAATTATTAACAAAAAATAAAATAGAAATGAAAATTAAAACTACAATTGCAGTATTTGTTTTAGCAGCTTTAACATGTACTTTTAACGCAACCGCACAAAAAATGAACGAAAAAACAGTAATGGTAGGTGGTGCCCCAATGTATCCTTCTAAAAACATTATTGAAAATGCGGTAAATTCAAACGATCACAAAACATTAGTTGCTGCAGTAAAAGCAGCAGGTTTGGTTGAAACATTACAATCTAAAGGTCCGTTCACCGTTTTTGCACCAACTGATAAAGCTTTTGCTAAATTACCTAAAGGTACAATTGATCATGTTTTAAAGCCAGAAAACAAAGCTATTTTAACACAAATACTTACATACCATGTACTTGCTGGTAATTACAGCGCAGAAAAAGTATGGGAAGCTGTTAAAGCTAATAATGGTAAAGTTACCATGACAACTGTTGCAGGTGCACCATTAACTTTTTGGACAAAAGGTAAAAACCTTTATGTTACCGATGTTAAAGGCAACAATGCCAAAGTTACAATTGCGAATGTTAATCAATCTAACGGCGTTATACATGTTATAGACACAGTTTTAATGCCATAAAATTTAGTATTATGAAAAAAGCAGTTATTTCTGTATCTAATGCACAAACCACATTAGATACCAATCGCAGAGATTTTTTAAAACTAAGCGGTGTTACTTTAGCTTTAGCTTCACTTACATTAGTTGGTTGCGATGATGATCCTGTAATGAATACAAACAACGTGTTTGATTTAGGTAAAGGCGATGTTGGTATTTTAAATTACGCATATGCTTTAGAACAATTAGAAGCCGACTTTTACACTAAAGTAGTGAACAACTTTTACGCCGGAATATCATCAAAAGAAAAACAACTTTTTACCGATTTATACCACCACGAAGTTATTCATAGAGACTTTTTTAAAGCCGCAATTGGTGCTGCAACAACTAATTTGTTGCCTAAGTTAGAATTTCAATATCCAAATGTAAATTTTAACGATCGAAATTCAGTTTTAGCAACCGCTAAAGCTTTAGAAGATACAGGTGTTGCAGCTTATAATGGTGCTGGCAAATACATATCTAACCCCGATTACCTTGTAATTGCTGGTAAAATTGTATCGGTTGAAGCGCGTCATGCTTCTGCTATCAGAGATTTAATCAATCCATTATCAACCGATTTTTCTGGTGATGATGTGATCGATGCAAACGGTTTAGACCTTGCTAAAGAACCTAAAGAAATTGTTGGTGTTGCAGCAAGTTTTATTAAAACACCTTTTACTTGGATGGAACAAGGAATTCAATAATTAAAAGTTACAGCGTTATGAATATTTTACAACTTTTAGATAAGCTTTCCGATGATAAATTTTATTCTCAAAAAGCTTCACGATTTGATGCTTTAAATAGCATTACAAATTTTAGTAAAAAAGCTGCATTGGCTGCAATTCCATTAGGATTAGGTAGTTTATTAACTACAAAAGCAAATGCAAACAACAGTACAACTCTTGCAAAAAGCAATTTATCAAATGCGTTACAATTAGCATTAACTTTAGAATATTTAGAAGATGAATATTACCGCATTGGGCTAGATGCTGCTGGTTTAATACCAAATAACGACCGTAGTGTTTTTATGCAAATTTCTAAACACGAAACAGCTCATGTTGCTTTTTTAAAATCGGCATTAACATCGTTAGGTGAAATTCCTATTGCTAAACCAACTTTCGATTTTACTGCGGGCGGAAATTTTAATCCCTTTACAGATTATAATCAATTTTTAATACTAGCACAAGCCTTTGAAGACACTGGTGTACGCGCATACAAAGGACAAGCGGGTAATGTTATGGGAAACCAACAAATATTACAAGCCGCCTTACAAATACATGCTGTTGAAGCCAGACACGCTTCACAAGTACGCAGAATGAGAGGTAACAAAGGCTGGATTGAATTAGACAATGGCGGAAACATGCCTGCTGCTACAAATGCTGTTTATGCAAATGAAGATAATATAAACCAAGCTGGTTTTAACACATCAATGCTCTTTGGAAACGAAGCTGGTTCGGCAGCTTTTGACGAGGTTTTATCTGGATCAGACGCAACAACAATTGCATCGTTATTTATTGTATAAAAAATACAACTAATTATTCATAATTTTTATTTTTTAAGTGCAAGGCACGCAGTTTATAATTGCGTGCCTTTTTATTTCAAATAAAAAAATTTTAAATTATTCTTAATAAAATCGGTAATAGATTGATTATTTACGCAAACAACTTTTTATCTTTGACAAAAATAAAAAGAAGATGACAAAACCAGTACGCGTGCGATTTGCCCCAAGCCCTACCGGTCCGTTACACATTGGTGGTGTACGAACGGCTTTATTTAATTATTTATTTGCAAAAAAAAATAACGGTGTTTTTTATATTAGAATTGAAGATACCGACCAAAATAGATTTGTGCCTGGTGCAGAACAATATATTTTTGAAGCTTTACAATGGTTAGGCATTCAACCCGATGAAACCATTGGTGTGAACGAAAAATTTGGACCATACCGCCAAAGCGATCGTAAACACTTATACAAACAATACGCTTTAGAATTAGTACATAATGGCTTTGCTTATTATGCTTTTGATACTGCCGAAGAATTAGATACATTACGTAAAGATGCCGAAACCAACGGTAAAACCTTTACTTACAACCATACCGTACGCGAAATACTTAATACTTCGCTAAACATGACGCATGATGAATTAGAAGCGCGCTTGTTTAATAAAGATCCTTACGTAATTCGTTTTAAAATGCCTATCGATGAAAAATTAACTATTAACGATATGATTCGTGGCAATGTAAGCTTTGATACTTCTTTGTTAGATGATAAAGTATTGTATAAGTCCGATGGTATGCCAACGTATCATTTAGCAAATATTGTTGACGATCATTTACAACAAACTTCACATGTTATACGTGGCGAAGAATGGTTGCCATCATTGCCTTTACATTTTTTATTGTATCGTTCTTTTGGATGGAATGCTCCTGAATTTGCACATTTACCACTAATTTTAAAACCTGTTGGCAATGGTAAATTATCTAAACGCGATGGTGATAAATTAGGTTTTCCGGTGTTTCCGTTAGAATGGATTAATGAATCAGGTGAAAAATCAATGGGATACCGCGAACAAGGCTTTTTCCCAGAAGCTGTTGTAAACTTTTTAGCTTTATTAGGATGGAACGATGGTACCGATAAAGAAATTTTTTCACTAAACGAATTAATCGAATCTTTTGATTTAAATCGTGTAAATAAATCGGGCGCTAAATTCGATCCTGAAAAAAACAAATGGTTTAACCACCAATATTTAATCAACAAATCAAACATCGATTTAGCACCTTACTTAAATCAAGCTTTACAACAAAAACAATTAAATGTTAACAGCGAAACTTTATCAAAAGTAATTGCTTTAATTAAAGACCGCGCTAATTTAACAACTGATTTGTATGATTTATGTGATTATTTCTTTGAAGCTCCACAAACTTACGACGAAAAAGCATCAAAAAACTGGAAAGAAGAAACCACAACTTTAATGCACCAAGTAATTGATGTAATTAATTCGGTAGAAATTTTTGAAGCTAAACAACTAGAAAATATTCTAAAAACCTGGATTCAAGAAAATGAATTAGGTATGGGTAAAATTATGCAACCCCTTAGAATTTCAATGGTTGGATCTATGAAAGGACCTGATTTATTTGAAATTATTGAGGTTTTAGGCAAACAAGAAACCATTAATCGTTTACAGCACGCCATTGGTTTTTTTAAAAAAAATCAAATTTTAACAAATTAATATTTTGAAGTGTAAAAAAAAGTATTACTTTTGAAATGTGATTAACTATTGCCCAAGTGTTAATTACATTATGATATTTTTTTCATATCAACAACAACAATTTTTTTCTAAATTTTTCTAAATCCCATTCCCTAAAAATGGGATTTTTTTATTACATTAGCTATCTTATTATAACTCAATAAATTATGAAAAAAATTCTTTTCCTATTTTTTGCTGCAAGTGCTTTACTTTTTGCAGCTTGCGGATCTGACGAAAAAGACGATACACCTGCAAATACTAAAGAAGGTAAATGGGAACCAACAACCCTTGAACTTATAAAAGTTATAACTTTGTATAACTTAGAATATCCACACTCTGAAACGTGTCCAAAAGATTATTTAGAATTTAAAGCCAATAACAGTTCTATTTTTTACCGTCATGAAACTGGTGATTGTAAAATAACTGAATACCAAAATGCTTTTGTACAAACAGGTAATAATGTACAATTAAATGTATTAGGCAACCAAATATCGGGTACAATTGTTTCGCAAACCGAAACTTCTATGGTAATTGAAAGCGAAGTTACGGCTTACATACCAATTATTAAAACACAATTCCCTGATTACGAAAAATTTATACCTGTTTTGGAAGGCGGTACAGTTAAGTTAACCTTTGTAAAAATTTAAAACCAAAATCCTCTTTGTAAAAAGGGGATTTTTTTATACCTTAACAAAAAAACTTTTTAAATGGATTTACTAATTTACCTATTAATTGCCGTAGCTTTATTTGTTTTGGCATCATCATTCTTCACAGTTAAACAGCAAACAGCTGTAATTATTGAGCGTTTTGGAAAATATCAATCCATACGTAACTCTGGTTTACAAATTAAAATACCTGTTGTAGACCGTATTGCAGGCCGATTAAACTTGCGTATTCAACAATTAGATGTAATTATTGAAACCAAAACAAAAGATAACGTTTTTGTTAAAATGAAAGTTTCGGTACAATTTAAAGTAGTTCAAGAACGCGTGTACGAAGCTTTTTACAAACTTGAATATCCACATGATCAAATTACATCTTATGTATTTGATGTGGTTCGTGCTGAAGTTCCTAAACTTAAACTTGATGATGTTTTTGAAAGGAAAGATGATATTGCAATTGCTGTGAAAAGAGAACTTAACGATGCAATGGTTACTTATGGCTACGACATTATTAATACGCTTATAACCGACATTGACCCTGATGTGCAAGTAAAACATGCAATGAACAGAATTAATGCTGCAGATCGCGAAAAAACAGCAGCAGAATACGAAGGTGAAGCTGAACGTATAAGAATTGTTGCAAAAGCAAAAGCAGAAGCTGAATCTAAACGCCTACAAGGTCAAGGTATTGCAGATCAACGCCGCGAAATTGCACGTGGTTTAGTAGAATCTGTTGATGTTTTAAATACTGTAGGTATTAATTCTCAAGAAGCATCAGCTTTAATTGTAGTTACTCAACATTATGATACGTTACAGTCAATTGGCTCAGAAAACAATTCAAACTTAATTTTATTACCTAATTCACCACAAGCTGGTAGTGATATGTTAAATAATATGGTTGCATCATTTACAGCGAGCAATCAAGTAGGTGAGGCCATGAAAAAAGCCTCTGATAATAAAAACGGTACCAATTAGTATTTTTAATTAAATTATTTAACAAGAGGATGTTCTGTACGAACATCCTCTTGTTGTTTATTATAACTTACCCGTAGTACAGTATCAAATAATTTTTAACAATATGGTATACAATGATTTATTTTACCACTGCACTACTGTTTATAACTTTTAATCCTTTATAAAGATTTTTACATCTTTAAAATAAATTTTTAATATCCCTCTATTTATTTACGTGATATAATTACTCTTAAAAATACCTTTAAAATTGTTCATTCTATTAATTGTATTAAAAAAAAAACATACAAAGTAAACTAAAACTGAATTGTTTATTACTTGTGTTTTATAAGAAATTTTAAGTGTTATTCCATCTTCTTAAATCCATTTACTTAATTATAAAAAACTTTATTTAAACAAAAAACCGAGTATTACATTAGGTAACACTCGGTTTTTTAGGTATTTATTAATTCAATTTTATCCTACATTTCTACAATAATAAACTCAGATCTGCGGTTTGCTTGGTGTTGTTCTTCGGTACATTTCACTCCGTCTGA